>ERZ773103.3134-NODE-3134-length-13967-cov-73.671147_pt1 | contig 13967 bp, 15 predicted proteins | sample MGYA00511118_ERZ773103 | MGnify/ENA primary metagenome ERZ773103 (study PRJEB29015, sample SAMEA2737821) | human gut metagenome | biome: human gut; feature: human-associated habitat; material: faeces | place: China | collected 2012 ... | reverse complement strand
CATATATCTCAAAACTTGGACACGCCACTTTTATTGTGAAGCGTTATCCAGATAAACTTAAGAGAGAGTATTCTTTGAATCCATTTTGCGATTCGAAATCAATTAGAAATTTTTTGAGAAAATGTAAAGCCATTCCAAAGCGAATGAAACAGTATACAGCCTTCGAAAAATTTATAAATAAGAATTTCAACTTCTCTGAAGGTGATTTAGATGCTATTGTATGTGGTAGTGACCAAATTTGGAATGAAAAAATTACGGGTGAGACATCTCTATATTATGGAGCAAATTATGAGAGCTGCCCAATTAAAATATCTTACGCTGCGAGTTTTGGTTCAAATAAACTAACCCTGTTTGAAACTAAGTGTGTAAAAGAATACCTTACAGATTTTCAAGCAATTTCTCTAAGAGAGAAAGACTGTTTAACAGATGTTGCCCGTTTAACCGGAAAGGATGCTAAATTAGTTTTAGATCCCGTTTTTTTATTAGATGTTAATTTTTGGACTAATTTTGCTAGTAGAGCGAAATATAAGATAAAGGAAAAGTATATTCTCTATTATTCGCTCAAGGAAGATCGTGAATTGATTGCACAGACAAGAAAGTTGTCTGAGCAAACCAATTGTACTGTATTATGCATTCATCCAACATGTAGTAACCTACATGTTGGATGGAAGCAATTACATACTGTAGGTCCATACGAATTTGTTTCGTTGATAAAAAATGCGGAGAGCATAGCTACTAATTCTTTTCATGCAATTGCTTTTTCAATTATTTTTGAAAAGAAAACGCTTTATAAATCGTTTTCAAAAACCGATAACAGAGTTGAATCCTTGTTGAAATCTCTCAATGCTTCACATTTAAATAAGAATGGCTTGTATGATTTTTCAGCTAAGGATGAGAGGAACATTGAAAATTATTTGAACGAATCAAAGAAGTTCTTGATGAATGCCTTGGGAAATAATACGGAGAATGTCTAGATGAATAGGAAGAAATTTATTCGAAATATAGGAACGGGTTTTGTAGGACAACTTATTATCATAATTCTTGGGCTAATTGTTCCAAGAATCATGATTACCAGTTATGGCTCCGATACAAACGGCCTGTTAAGCACTATTTCTCAGATTTTTGCATATATGGCTTTACTTGAAGCTGGAATTGGTCAAGCTGCTAAAAATGCTTTATATAAGCCCATTTCTCAAGGAGATCGTAGGGGGATATCACATATAGCATCGATTGCACGAAGGTATTTCCGTAAGGTTACTATTTATTATGGTATATGTGTACTAGTTTTGTCGCTTGCATGTCCAATAATCATTAAAACCGATGTCGATAGTTTTACAGTTTTTCTTGTTGTTCTTTTTGAAGGACTAGCAGGAGTCATATCATTTTATTTTGTTGAAACTCCATCGACAATATTAATGGCAGATGGTAGAGGCTATGTTAACAGCACAATTTCTGTTGTTAATAAAACTATAAGCTATGCCGTAAAAATTGTAATGGCTGCTTTTGGCATTAATATTGCTTTTTTACAGTTTGTTTATTTTTTGCTGACGGTTATTAAGGTGTTTTTTTATAGATGGTACTTTTATAAAAAATATAGTTGGATTGATTTTTCTGCGGCATCTGCTAAAGAGAAACTAAAAGATAGAAATGCGTTCATTGTAACAGAAATTGCATGGACTATATTTTCTTCTACCGATATGATAGTTTTGTCGGTTTTTGTAAGCACAAAATTATCCAGTGTTTATTCTGTGTATAGTTTAGTATTTAGTAATCTTAATTTACTTTTGAACAGCGTTTACTCCAGTGTTTCATATGTTTTAGGATGTACATTTCATGAGGATGAGAAAAAATATGTTACTTATCATGACGCATTCACAACGATTTTCATGGGTGGAATGACGATTTTGATGTGTATTACATATATTTTAATTCTTCCATTTATACGTCTTTATACCAACGGTGTGACGGATGTTGAGTATATATATACTATTCTTCCTGTTATGTTTTGCTTAGTACAGATTTTGTCCTGGAGTAGATATGTATCTGGCAATTTAACAGGATTAGCAGGATACGCAAAAACTGTAAGTTACATCTCAATTGCCGAGGCAATAGTGAATCTTTTTCTCTCAGTTTTATTTGTTCAAAAGTGGGGGATTATTGGCGTATTGTTTGCAACGGTAGTTGCTTTGCCTATTAAGGTGATATACTGCACATACGTATGTGATAAAAAGATACTTCGCAGATCTGTGTGGAGGTCTATGAGGATATTTATACCTAATTATCTTCTTTTTGCTATTACTATTGTAGTAAATCATGCAATCAATCTAAATATTAACAATTATTTAAGTTTTGCAGTAAATGGTTGTATCGTGTCAATTGTTTGTTTTGCAGTAGGTGGAATAGCGAATTATATCGCTAATCCAGAATGTATAAAGATTGTGAAAAAAATTATTAAAAAAAGATAAGCCATCTTTATACTTCGGATTTTGAAATTGAAAATTACTTACAAATGGATAAAACAACAATGTGTGATAAAGTTGACTAAATGTAAGGAAGGGATAAAATCTTGAGAGCAGAGCAGATAATATTGACATTTTGAAAGCATTATGCGCTTTCTTAATTGTCTGTATTCATGTTCCGTTTCCAGGAAAAGTTGGTGCATATTTTACGACACTGACCAGAGTAGCAGTTCCTGTTTTCTTTATGATTACAGGGTACTTTTATTCGGATACCGTTGCACGGCATAAGGAAAAGCATCAAATCAAGAAGATACTCTACTTGCTTGTAGAAGCAAATGCGCTTTTCTTCATCTGGAATATTGCACTTAATGTCCTCAGAAGGGAGAACATAGTAGCCTATATTCGGTCGATTTTTACGGGAATGAATCTGCTAAAGTTTTTTCTTCTTAATGAATCTCCGCTGGCAGGACACCTCTGGTATTTAGGAGCAATCTTTTATGTGCTGGTGATTGTTTTGCTGATGGACAAGTTCAACTGTCGAAAGGTTCTGTACTATTTAACTCCAGCTCTGCTAATTGCAGATTTGGTACTTGGAAAGTATTCGCTGCTTATTTTTCATCGGGAGTTCCCGTACATACTGGTTAGAAATTTTCTTTGTGTAGGAATACCGTATTTTTGTATTGGAACCCTTATCAGAGAAAAACGATGCTCTGAAACATGGAATAAAAAAGTGCTTCAGATATTGATTGTTGTTTTTGCGATAACTAGTCTTGCAGAAAGATTTGCTTTGGTGAATGCTGAAATGAACGCTACGAGAGATCATTATCTCAGTACGACTTTCTTGGCAATCTGTCTATTTGTCTATACGCTCAAGAGTAATTGGCATAATAAGGAATTGGCTGTGATTGGAAGAAAATATTCCACATGGCTTTATATTATTCATCCGATTTTTATTACGGCTTTCCCAATGGTAGCGGGTAAACTTGGCATAAAATCGATTTACAGATGTGTTGCACCGATTGTGGTTTATTATGCAACACTTGTATTCCTTATCATTCTACAGAAGGTTAAGATGGCAATGAAAAGCAAATAATACACAGGAGGAACAGCTTATGGTGGATTTGATAGATACAATAGTATATGCAGGAAGGTTAAAAGACAAATCTGCCTTGATGAGCAGTTCTTCTGGTGGTGCATTTACGGCACTTTCTGACTTCTTCCTGAAAAATGGCAATGCTGTGGTGGCAGCAATCTATAATTACGAGAATCATACTGCAGAGTTCAAAATGATTTTGGACGAAGAACAGCGTGAAAGAGCAAAAGGTTCAAAATATATGCAGAGCAAGCCTGGTGATATTTACAGGAAAGCGTATCACTGGCTGATGGAAAATCCGGAGAAAGAGTTGCTCTTTGTTGGCATGGGATGCCAGTCTGATGGATTTCGGAAGTTCAGCGAAATAAAAGGAATCCGTGACCGGGTGTACATCGTAGATATTATCTGTCATGGATCTCCAAGTCCAAAGTTGTGGAGAGAATATGCTGAGTCTATTCAGAAGAAAGATGGAAAGATAACTTATCTCACCTTCAAAGACAAGCGCAATGGTTGGAAATTCCCAACGGCTTATGTGAAAGTCAATGGAGCAGAGAAGCCAATTAAAGATTATGTTAAGGTGTTTTATAATTGGTGTGCGTTGCGGCCATCTTGCTATGAATGTCCTTATGCTACCACAGAAAGAAAAACAGATATGACCATTGGCGATTTCTGGCATATTGAGGAGACGATTCCAGACTTCTATGATCCTAACGGCAACTCGTTATTCTTGATTCACACAAATCGAGGAGAAGAGCTGTTTGAAAAGATTCAAGGTGACTTGGATTGTAGATTGAGTAATACAACACAATGCTGGCAGGCGAACCTTGAAGCACCGACCAAGAAGTCTGAGCGAAGAGAAGAATTCTGGAATGATTATCAAAGGAAAGGAATTGATTTCGTTATGAAGAAATATGGAACAGTTCCAATGAAAACAAAAATAAAGAATAAACTCCTCAGAATTATCGTGGGGGGTACGAACTAAGTAACCTCAATTATGCTGATCACTCCGAAAGGAGGGTAGCATAATGAATTGGAAGCAGCCTAAAGTATATGCAGTGAAACATAAAGATGAATCGACAAGAGCGGCTTCCAGATCGGGTGGTATTTTTACAGCCCTGTCTGGTCAAGTATTGTCCAACGGCGGTGTAGTCTATGGATGTATCCTGACGGATGATTTCAATGCCGTACATATTCGCGCTGATAGTACGGAAGAACGCAATCGGATGAGAGGCTCTAAATATATTCAGAGTAGGTTGGGCAATACATTCAAAAATGTAAAGGTAGATCTTGACGCACAGAGAAGTGTGCTTTTCTCTGGAACGTCCTGTCAGGTGGCAGGATTGGAAAAATACCTTGGAAAAGAATATGATAACCTTTTCTGTGTAGATATTGTTTGTCACGGAGTACCGAGCAAAAAAGTGTGGGACGCATATCTACACTGGCAAGAGCAGAAAAATCATTCTAAAATTTCAAGTGTGGATTTCCGTAATAAAAAAGATTTTGGATGGCATGACCATGTAGAAACACTTTATTTTGAAAATGGAAAGTCTACGAGCAGCCGGGTCTTCAAAGAGCTTTTTTATGGACATACAGTGTTGCGACCGAGTTGCTATGAATGTCCTTATAAGTCTGTGATGCATCCGGGCGATATTACAATTGCAGATTATTGGGGTATTGAAAAAGTAGCTCCAGAGTTTGATGACAACAAGGGCGTTTCGCTGGTGCTGGTAAATAATGAAGCTGGTAAAAAAGCCTTTGAAAAAGTAAAAGAAGAGCTGATTTGGAAGCAGACAAAGCTGGAAGATAGTATGCAGCCACCTCTTAAAGCCCCATTTCCGAAACCAGATAGTAGAGAGCAGTTTTGGAGTGATTTTGAGAATAAGTCGTTTGAGTATGTTGCAAAGAAATATGGTGGCATCGGGTTAAAGAATGATGCTAAATCATTTTTGAGAAAGATTAAGAGAAAAATCAAAAAGTTGGTGAGTAAAGGTGGAAAGAGAAATTCCAGTACTATATAAAAGAAAAGAAGAATGCTGTGGATGTACAGCCTGTTATGCTATTTGTCCGAAAGAAGCTATTTCTATGGTTGAGGACGAAGAAGGCTTTGAATATCCAAAGATAAATGAAAACAAATGCGTGCGGTGCTACCAGTGCATTAAGGTATGTCCGATAAAAGCAGCACGAGTACAGTAAGGAGAAATTAATAGGGAACGAGAACTCCATGTGCTACTATTATCGCATGGCTTATGAGGTTGTTGTGCGCATTGCTCTGTGGATAGTTGGTAAGAAAAGATGAGTTAATAGAAAGAGGTGATTGGTAATCAAGTGGTACATAAAATCAATAATTCAAGATTTCGGACAACCCGTGTCATACTTGATTCCAGCCATCTTCTTCAGTGGATGCATTGTATTTGCTGTTAGCTGGTTATGTGGAAAGAAGAGTACAATAAAATATAGAATTCCATTTGCCTTTTTCTTAGCGTACATTCTCGTTATTTTTCGCGTAGCTTTCTTATGCAGGGAACCTGGGAGTAGAAAGGCTATTAGCTTGGTCTTGTTTGAAACATGGGGACATACCTTTCATATGCACGCTATGTTTATTCCGCTTGGTGTACTGCTACCGATATTGTTTAGAAAATTTAGAAGTGGATGGGCATGTGTGCTGACTGGATTTATTTGCTCTTGTAGCATTGAGATATTGCAGCATATTACTCAAACAGGATATTTACAATTTGATGATGTGGTGACAAATACAATGGGTACGCTGTTGGGATGGTTTATATGGTGTGCATGGAAAGTGAACAGAAAAATATGAACACGATGATACTCAATTACCGATGCATTAAGGTATGTCAGGTAAAAGCTACACGAGCATAGGAAGGAGAGATTATGAACACAACATTACTTATCATGGCGGCCGGAATAGGCAGCCGATTTGGAACAGGAATAAAACAGTTGGAGCCGGTCGATGATGCTAACCATATCATCATGGACTACTCAATTCACGATGCGATTGAGGCTGGTTTCAATCATGTGATATTTATTATCCGTAAGGATATTGAGAAGGAATTCAAAGAGGCCATCGGAGATAGCATTACCTCAATCTGCAAGTCCCACAATGTAACTGTGGACTACGCTTTCCAGGATATCAACGATATTCCGGGAGAACTTCCGGCAGGTCGTACTAAACCTTGGGGAACTGGTCAGGCTGTGCTTGCTGCTAAAAATGTGATTGATACCCCGTTTATCGTTATCAATGCAGATGATTACTATGGCAAAGAAGGCTTCAAGGCCGTCCATGAGTATCTGGTGAATGGCGGTAAGTCCTGCATGGCAGGTTTCGTTCTGAAGAACACTTTGTCCGAGAACGGCGGTGTGACTCGCGGCATCTGCAAGATGGATGAGAATGGAAACTTGACTGAGGTAGTGGAAACCAAGAACATCGTCAAGACAGTGGACGGAGCAGAGGCAGAAGGTGTGGTTGTTGATGTGAATTCTCTGGTTTCCATGAATATGTGGGGCTTGACTCCTGATTTTCTGGATGTGCTGGAAAATGGGTTCAAGGAGTTTTTCGAGAAAGAAGTACCGAGCAATCCTCAGAAGGCCGAGTATCTGATCCCGATCTTCATCGGTGAACTGTTGGAGCGGGGAAATATGTCCGTTAAGGTTCTGAAGACCAACGATACCTGGTACGGTATGACCTACCACGAAGATGTAGCTTCCGTAAAGGAGAGCTTCCGGAAAATGCTGAAGAACGGCGTGTACAAGGCTGACTTGTTTAGTGATCTGTAAACGATGATGAAAGAAACGATTGATTTACTCGGAAAGATCCTCACAAACATCCTGACTGCTCTTTATGAACCTTTTGGATTCTCACTGCTTCTCTCGTTCTTTGCAATGTTTTTCTACCTGTATGCGTATGAGCCAATACATGCCGGCAAAGGGTGGAAGAGTGCCATAGTAACGTGGTATCAGAAATTCAAAGAGAGTGTGTTTTTTCGGAAGTTGTTTTTCTTATTTTTTGTGACCTCACTTATTCTGTTCCGAACCCTGTTAAACCGTCAGCTGTGGATGAATCCTTTATCCGATGTCATGGGCGGATGGGGCATCTGGAAGACAGTGAACGGAGAAAAACAGCTGACAACAGAGTGCATTGAGAATGTGATTATGATGGTGCCGTTTTCAGCAGCAGTGCTGTGGTCATTCGGAAAGAAGATAGGAAACGGCTGGAAGAAAATACTGTGGCAAAGCGGGAAGATATCGTTCATCTTCTCAATAAGCATTGAGATATTGCAGTTATTGCTTCGCTTGGGAACGTTCCAGCTATCAGACATCTTCTATAATACAGTAGGCGGAATGATTGGCGGCTTGATATATTGTGCAGTGATGAAGGCAAGAAAGCGTCTGTAAAGCTGGATGAAATTGTGATATACTTGGAGCGGAAGCTCCCTACGCTGCTCTTTAAATAATCACACACCTCTCCGCTTTGAACTGCAAACCGTACCAATGTAGATTGTAAAATAAAGTGTGTAAGTTAAAAAATAGCTTGCACACTTTTTCAATTTTGGGAAAGTGTGCTACAATGAAAGAAAGGGCGTAACCTTCAATACGGCTACGGATTTGACGGTTATCAATCAAGTATCCATAGCCGTATCAAGTTTGCCAAGCTCCTTAATATCTCCGACTTTCAGTTCAATTATATCACGAATGTCGGTGCAGGACAGGGGGGTTCTCAAAGTTAGCAGCTCTCTTGTGCCGTTTGTCAATAAATTCCCACGCAATACCGAGCTTTACAAGCTGATGACGAGCAATGTAAAATGCTGAAATTGCGGTGTTTGCGTTGTATTGTGAGAGGTTGGCGAAAATAATCGTCTTGATTAGTGCGAAAATTCAAGGAAATTTCATTGATTATTACACGAATATCTGCTATAATGCGGATATAGTAAGTGTATCTGATAGTATTGGGATAAATATAAAAAACATCGAAATCAATGCGATAAATGGTTATTTAATAAATTAAATGAGCATGAATTTTGGGAGAAGGATGACTCTGGAAATAAATTAGGGGTTGGTGTTTGTAGTGAATCGTTCATATATTGGTTGAATGAATTTGTTTTAAAAGATTCTAAAGAGAAAGCATATATTGTGCGAAAAAGTATTAATAATTATGATGAAAGTTTGCCTACCATATATTATTGATGAACAGAGCATATTGACAACTTATGTGAACTATTTATTCTTTTGTACAAAAACTAATCTGTTGTAATTTAATGCACGAGTCCCAATGAAAAGCAAACAATAAAAAAAATTTAAAAATGTAATAAAAAAGATACCTTATTTTGGCAAAAAGATTATATCAAAAATTAAACTCAAAAAATTTGAAAATATGATAGCAGGAGCGACGAACTCAGCGATAGTAAATAAATTCTTAAATTATATAATTTAAAATGTTGATACAGTGTTATCAGTAGGCGGAGCAATTTCTGGCATTTTAGATTATATATTTGATAAAAGTATAAATAATGTTATATGGAAATTTAAACTATGGTGATAAAAATATCATGTAAATACATAAAAGATAATGCTTTTGATATTACAGTTGGGCAGGAGACACACACAATTACCCACGAAAACAATCAGGCTGTTTTTAAGTTGAGCAAATCAAAAAATTACAATATTGAAATTTGCAAAAAGTCTTGCAAAAGCAATCATTCTTTCAGTAATATTTTGATTTTCTTTTTCACTATGATATTGCAAGGCATTTTCAATATTCTATTGATGAACACCGATTCAAAGTGGTATAATAAGTTAAGTCCTTATATTATTAAAACTAACTTTAATGTTTTCATAGATAAAGATACCGATTTGGAATTTATTTACAACGAAGGATATTTTTATTATGACAGGAAAACTAAAAAGTTACCCACGATAAGTTGGATAGATTGCGATAATATAGTTCTTGTTAAAACTGAATATACCATAGATAAGGTTAATTTGATCAATGCATATTGTAAATATGTTAAGAAGTTTATTTCTTGTGCATCAGTCTGTGAGCTGATATTCTTATTGCTAATACTACTTGCTGTTTATTACAATAATTTTACAGCAGCTATCATTTGCTGTATACTTTTTGTTTTGGTAATAATTATTCAAATTATTGTTTTTAAAAAAGAGTTTATGAGATTAAAGAAAATAGGTGATGTGCTTTAATTTTAACCCCAAAATACTTTATGTATTCCTGTATTTCTGTATCTTAGTGTAGCTTTTTGTTATTTTCTATTTTAACTTGCTATGTAAAGAAATATTGGCTCATATGACAGGAGCAGAACTACACAGGTTAGAACTGTTCGTAGTGACGGTACTCTTATATTTAATACAGACAATGAGTACGAAGACAGTAAGGCTGAAAATTCAACTACTAACCTTGTCAGCAAGTACAGTCAGTCATATGGCGGTGACAGCGTTTTGTCATATGATTATTCTTATGATAACAACGGTAATATTACCTAGATTAAGCAAAACGGTAAGCTTACAAACAAGTATGTTTATGACAGCCTTAACGATCTTAAAGAAGAATACGACTATGTAAATAAATTTTACATTAACTATTCCTATGGCGTAGTTAAGACCAACTATTACTATGACAGCAACAAAAACCTAATTGCACTTGTAAAGGGCAATGATACTCTGCTGTTCTACTATGACAGTGACGGAAGTGCAACCTCATTCTCATACAACGGTACAATGTACTTTTATGTAGAAAACTTGCAGGGTGATGTAATCAGAATTATTGACCTCGCAGGTACAGAAGTTGCAAGCTATGTTTATGACGCTTGGGGCAACATAAAAGATACCAAAGGTGACCCGACAGTCCGTGAACTGAACCAAATTCGTTATCGTGGCTATGTTTATGATACTGAAACAGACTTGTACTATTGAATTATCTTGATCCTAATGGGTATGTAGCCCTAGTTGATGATTTAGTTTATGCTTTAATAGCTTTAACTGCAGCAACTGTAGCGATTTGTTCCACTTCATTTTTCCAAAAAGGTTGGTCTGCTTTTTGTAACGCAGTCGGTAACGGACTATCATCTATCGGTAATGCAATTTGGAATGGTGCGTCTGCTACATGGAATTGGTCTAAAAATAAGGTTAAAAATGCAATTAATGCAGTTAAAAAATTTAATACTGCTGTTAAATCAGCAAATAATATACGATCCAAATTGAAAAAAGAAAGAAAAAACAATAAACGATTTTATACTATAACATTTAATAGTGATGATGTACCTATACTTGGAAGTAAACTTACTAAAAGTAAAGCTGAATCAAAGTTGCGGCAAGGCAAAGATGTAATAACTTATTATAAGAGTGATGCGTTAAATATCGCAAACTCAGTAGACAGCACTAGAAGTAAGTGTGATCCCAAACATAGAGGGTCTGCTTCTTTTAAGCATTATCATGTTAAATATAAAAATATAAAGTGGAGTATCCATTCGTTTTATGTATAGGGCATACAGGTGGTATTATGGTTTATACTTTTATGAATTATGACGATTTTAATAGTAAATATAACGATATATTAAAAATTGCCACTTGCTATAGTGAGAATTTTAGTTTTTTTACTGTGAGACAGATCCATAAAAAGGATCATTCTAATGAATATTTTAATTTCTTGGATGCTTTTAGAAATCATGAAATTCCATTAGGTAAAATAAAAACACCCAGATATACTGCAGGACAACAAATCCATTGTTTCAGAATTAATAAAATAACAACGGCTTTATTGATGAAACCTATAGATTTTTCCTCTTGGAATGCTTATGATTATCCTGAAGATTTGGCTTTTTATAAAAATTGCATACCGTGGTTTCGCTGTATTTCACATGAAAAAATGGTGTTAGTCAATGAGACCAATTTTAGTGCATTTAATGAGTTAAAAAAAATAGGCATAAATTTTAGATTGATTAATAATTCTAACTATATTTGAAAAAATTTAAAACGAATGTGGGTAAGTAGGCTCATTTGAGCCTACCTATTCAAGCGGTGAAACCTCATATTACTATTACACATTTGACGGTTCGCTTGAAAGTGAATATCGCACATCATCAAACGGCAGTCTTACTCATTACATTGTTACCGATTCAGACGGTAATACGGTAGAAAAGACATTTGTAAACGGTCAGACAAAGACTATTACAACAGGCACAGATAAGGGAGCAAAAAACATGAAAAAAATAATACAACCAATATCAATATTATTAATCATAACGCTGTTATCTGCGATATGTATAATACCATATGCAGCGACTATCGTTAACGGTGGTAATTACGAATTTACAGTTATGGATGCAACCAAGGTCCAAAAGTATGTTGTAGGTATGATTGACTTAACTGATGATGAGAAATTTCTTTACGATACTAATGGCGACAATGTGTTGACCGTTATTGATGCCACTAATATTCAGAAAATTATTGTTGGATCTCAATTCGATACATCAGAACCGTCATCTTTGACAGAAACTACTTCGGTTTACGGAACTGAAGCATCCACAGAAACAACGATATCGGATTTCTCCTCTGCTTGTACTGAAGTAACAACTGAATATACTGAAACTACAGCATATACTGAAACTACTACAGAATGTGTTGAGGAAACGACAATTGTTGATGAACCATCGACAGAATCGACTGAAACAACTACGGAAGAAGTTACTGAACCTTCAACAGAAGAGTATACTGAGCGGATTACTGAACAGCCTACTACAGAGCCAAAACCAACTGTTCTGCCTAAAAGTGTGAAATTCAATAAGAATGCAATAACGCTTGGGGTAGGGGAGTCATATACTCTTATTACTACTATTGAAAATGGAGATATTTCGCAAGTAGAGTTTACTACAGATAATAGTGAAGTAATTACTGTAGACGATAAAGGCAAAATGACTGCTGTGGGCATTGGTACTGCTACAATTTCCGCAAATACATATAACGGACTTAAAACCCAATGCAAGGTTACCGTCAAAAAGCTTGCCAATAGCATAAAGCTTGATAAGACAAGTATTACACTTGGAATCGGTGAACAGTATGATTTTTCAAGCTATGTGCCGAGTGGAACAGCAGCTTATTTTCGTTCTTATTATTCAGATGATCCGAATATTGCTTTTGTTCAAAAAGCCGGAGGTTTGATGACCGCAAAAAAGGCAGGAACCACAACTGTGAGATGCAAAATGCCAAACGGTACACAAGCAACCTGTAATGTAACGGTCAAGCCGCTTGCAACATCTCTTAAACTTAACGCAAGTGAAATTGTACTGTACATAGGTCAGAGTTTTGACATTAACAGCAGTGTTCCAAAAGGTACAGCGGCATATTACAGACTTTATTCATCAAGCAATTCAAAAATAGCTGCTGTAACAAGAGGCGGAGGTGTCGTCAAAGGAGTAGCGACAGGAAAAGCAACTGTAACTTGCATTTTGAATAACGGAAAAAAAGCCATTTGCAATGTATACATAATGCCACAGAGCAAGAAGATTTCAAATGTTCCGTTAATCGGTCAAAGTAAGCTCCCGACAGGCTGTGAAACCTGTAGTGCAACAATGCTGTTGAATTTCTACGGATATAAAATTTCTGAAACGACATTTGCAGATAAGTATTTGGTAAAAAAACCTTTCGGTTATTCAAACGGTTCATACACAGGACCTGATCCGAATTGTGCCTTTGTTGGAACACCATACAGTTCCAACAGCTACGGAGCGTATGCACCGATTATGGTAAAATGTATGAATAAATACCTTTCCGACAAATCATACAAGGCTGTAGAAATCAGCGGGAAAAGTCTTGAATATCTTTCGGGTAAGTATGTTGCACAAGGTCAGCCGATTATGGTGTGGGCAACAATTAATATGTCACCGTCATTTAAGACAACCACTTGGAGAGTAAACTACACCGATGAAAACGCAAAATATAAACTCGGCAGTTACTACACTTGGACTGCCGGCGAACATTGTTTGTTGCTCACGGGCTATGACAAAGATTATTACTATTTCAACGACCCATGGACAAACGCTCGTACAAGATACTCAAAAAGCCTTGTAAATACAAGATATAACGAACTCGGCAAACAGGCTGTAGTTATGGTGAAAAAATAACAAGAACCTTCTCTGATGAATTTATCATTAGGGAAGGTTCTTTCTTTTATTTGTTGGTATATTCTATTAAGGCAAAAACGCCTTTAGAAGTTTAAAATAAATCGCTGTGTGTTCCGGTCCTTGTCAGATACAAAATAAGTTCTTCATTACTAATTTCGTAAATCAGGAGCCAGTCGGGGGTAATGTGACACTCCCTACAGCCGGAATAATTTCCAATTAGTTTGTAATCTTTATATTCCGGTGGCAGTAGTTGTTGTTCAGCTATCATTT
>ERZ773103.3132-NODE-3132-length-13978-cov-8.816491_pt1 | contig 13978 bp, 8 predicted proteins | sample MGYA00511118_ERZ773103 | MGnify/ENA primary metagenome ERZ773103 (study PRJEB29015, sample SAMEA2737821) | human gut metagenome | biome: human gut; feature: human-associated habitat; material: faeces | place: China | collected 2012 ... | reverse complement strand
ACAAAATCCCTTTTTATATATAATTTTACTATATATTCTAATAATTTCAATAACAGTTTACAAAATTATTATATATTTAAATAAATTCGCATCATTTAAATGTAATAACTAAAAATTACAATGATTGAAGTTGCTTTTTATAAATTTTATATTATTTTTTGCAGGAACTATAGTAATTCTATGTGATAACTTACTTCAAAAAAAGTAAAGCACTTACTTTATTAGTTTTTAATGAATTATATTTTAACTTAGTAGTATTTTCACCTTCTACCATTATAATCTCAACCTCAATACCTTTTATTTCTGACTCATTCTTTTCACTATAAACAAAAAGGGGACGTCTCATAAATGATTTTTAAATCATTTATGTAGACGACCTCTTTTTTGTTTTTTAGAAAAATTATTCAGTTTATATTATGTAATTAGTGGTAATAAATTTAATTTTAAACACAACAAATAGAAGGTATTAATCCTTCTATTTGTTTTACATATTATTCCACTAAGCTGTTTTAGGAATGTGTAATAATATTCCATTTGTATTTTTAATATTTTTATTAAATAATTTTTGAATATTATAAGCAAATGCGAGCAATGTAAATTCTACCAATACATTCTTCTTACCACGAAGTAAGAATCTTCTAAATGCATAATCTTGTTTTAAAACTCCAAATACACCTTCGACCTGAATAGAACGATTAATTCTTAAAATTTTTCCTTCGGGCGTTGAAATATTTTTAAGAGATTCATTACGTTTTTCAAGAAAATCTTTAGATACATGAAGTCTCTTATTCCCTTTAGCTTTAGTACATTTATCTTTATATGGACAGCCATTACAATTTTCACTTTCGTAAATGGTCACTACTGATTTATAGTTAGATTTAGATACTTTAATTTTGCTTGAAGCAGGAACTAATCTTTTTCCATAGGCACATATGTAATAATCATCCTCAACATTATAAGTCATATTTTCTCTCTTACTAATATCATTTTTAAATTTTTTACTTTTTGACTTTTTGTAGTTTTGTGGTTTAATATATGGATTTTGATTATGTTCACTTAAATATTTATAATTTTCTTCACTTTCGTATCCAGCGTCAGCTATAACATTTTTAAATTTTTCAGGTAAATCATTTTCAAGTTTATTAAGAAATGGTATGAATGTTAATTGATCCGCTCTTTCACTTGAAACATCAACACCGACTATGTATTCTCCTTCAACACCAATTTGAATATTATACCCTGGTTTAAGTTGACCATTTTTCATATGGTCTTCTTTCATATGCATGAAAGTCGCGTCTTTATCAGTTTTTGAAAAGCTATTTCGACCGTCAAAGATGCTATTATATTCATCATATTTACTTTGTTTTTCTATAAATTCTTCAAGTGATTCAAAGTATTTTTGCAATTTGCTTTTTCTTTTACCTTTTCCATGAACAAATTCAATTTTATTTTCAACTTTAATAGTATCTAACTTGTGTAATATTTTAGATACGAAATCAACTGTTATTTTATCATTATTAATATTGATTTTTATACCTAATTCATCTTTTAAATGTTTTAAAGTATCTTTAATTTTTTCTTGTAGTTTATTTTCAAATTTATCAGTTGCTTTTTTCCATATAAAAGTATACTTATTAGCATTCGCTTCGATTTTTGTACCATCTACAAATAAATTTTCATATTGAATTTCATTATTTTCTCCTAAATAAATAATAAGTTGATTAAATAAATCACGAAGGCAATTTGCTAAACGTTGACTTCTAAATCTAGCAATTGTATTATGATCCGGAGCCTTTTGCCCCTGCAAAAGCCAAATAAAGTTTATATCACGTTTGCAAGCTTTTTCTAATTCTCTACTGGAGTATATTTTGTTCATATCTCCATATATTAATAGCCTAAATAAAGTGACTGGATCGACTGCTGGATTTCTACCTAATGTAGAGTATGTTTTATATAAATTTGTATAATCTAATCCCTCCGTAACTTCAAATAGCAGTCTTACAGGATCATCTTCTTTAGGTATAAAAGGGACCTGTATTGGAAAACCTATTTGTTGCATAGGTATCACATTCTTTTTGAAGTTTTTCATAACGATATTATATGCAAAAAAGGGAATTCAAATACGAATTCCCTTTTTTCAAATATTATTTTGATACAGCCCCTTTTTTGTTGTTTAAGAATACGCAAGTTTATAATTGTAAATATTAACAGTAAATGTTATACTTTTCATGTGGTGCTATCAGGTGAAAAGGAGAGATTTATTATGTCAAAAAAATATGTTGTAGGTTTAGATTTAGGTGGAACTAAGATATACACAGCTTTAGTAGACTTAGATGGAACTATAATAAAAGAAAAAGTTGTAGAAACGTTAGCTTTTGAAGGCGAAGAAGCTGTTATTAATAGAATGATGGATACAATTGACTATGTAATAGAGGGAACTGATAAAGAATTAATAAAGGCTATAGGAATTGGTGCTCCAGGTGCTTTAGATTTAAAAGAAGGAATTGTAATGGAATCGCCAAATCTTCCATTTGAAAACTTCGAATTAGTAGGAAAAATAAGAGCAAGATATGATTTACCAACTTACTTAGATAACGATGCAAATGTTGCAACATTAGGAGAGTATAGATTTGGAGCTGGAAAAGGTACTGAAAATATGATTTATATGACTGTAAGTACTGGTATTGGTGGAGGTGCTATACTTAATGGTAAAATATTTAGAGGAAGTACAGGAAATGCTTTAGAAATCGGTCATACTACAATATCTCAAGAAAGAACAAGATGTGGATGTGGAAATTTAGGGTGTGCAGAAAGCTTAGCATCAGGAACTGCCATAGGAAAAAGAGCTAAAGAAGCTGTTAACTCAAATGCGGAAACATCATTAAAAAATTATGATGATGTAACATCAAAAGAAGTATTTATAGAAGCTGCTAAAGGTGATAGGGTAGCAAAGGAAATTTTAAATACGTCATTAACTTATTTAGGAATTACAGTAGCTAATGTTATTACAAGCTTTGATCCAGAAAAAGTTGTTATTGGTGGAGGCGTAATAAATGGTGGAGACATTGTTTTAGAAGCTATTAAAGAAGAAGTAGCTAAAAGATGTATGAAAGTATTTGTTGATTCATGCTCAATAGAAAAAGCCAAATTAGGTGGACAAGCAGGAGTTTTAGGAGCTGCAGCTTTAGCTATAATGGAATAGAGATAATTATATAAAAAATTGCTTTAAGACAATTAATAACTGTTTTAGAGCAATTTTTTTGTACATAATTACCATAAGGAGTATTATTAAATGAGGAAAAGAAAACTATGAGGGGATGTTAAAATGATATATGGAAAAGGGTTATATTTAAGGGAAGTAGTTAAGGAAGATATAGATAGAGCTTATGAATTATGTGTAAATGACGATGTATTAAAATATGATGGTGGATATACTTCCTTTGCATCGAAAGAATATATAAAGGAAAATTATAAATATTTTCAAATGAGATCAAAGAAGAATTATGCCATAGTAAATACTAAAGGAATTATGGTGGGAATAATATCATATAGAAAATCTAATTATGTTAGTGATGTATATTATATAGGCATATGCATAGGAAGAAAATATTGGAGAATGGGGTATGGCGAAAATAGCATTAAAGCCATGCTTAGATATCTCTTTAAAAATAAAAAAGCTCATAAGGTAGAATTAGAAGTAGTTGAGGATAATATAGCAGCAATTAATTGCTATAAGAAATGTGGATTTATTGAAGAGGGAAAAAGGAGACAGAAATATTATTTTAAAGGAATATATTTAGATACTGTTTTAATGGGCATATTGGAAGAAGAATATAAAGAAAAGGAGTAAGAAATGGGCATAAGATTTATTTTTGGTAGAGCTGGTTCAGGAAAAAGTGAATTCTGCTTAAAATCCATAGATAAGAAAATAAGGGAATGTGATAAGGATAATAAACTTATATTATTAGTACCAGATCAGTATACATTTCAAAGTGAAAAGAAACTATTAGAGCATACTGGTGAAAAATCACTTCTTATAGCAGAGGTATTAAGCTTTAAAAGAATGGCAAACAGAGTTTTTGATAGAGTTGGTGGACGTACAGAAAATATAATTGAAGATTCAGGAAAAAATATGCTTATTTATAAATTATTAAAGGAAAATATGGATGATTTGCATTACTTTAATAAGATAAGTAGAAAGCAAGGCTTTGTAGGAGTGGTATCAAAGACAATAACAGAGTTTAAAAAGTACAATATTGCAGAGGAAATTTTAATAAATAAAAAAGAAGAATTAAATGAAGGTGAGTTAAAGGATAAAATCAAAGATTTGTCTTTTATTTATAATAAATTTAATGATAATTTACATAAGAATTATATAGATTCAGAAGATGTATTATCACTTTTAGCAGAAAAATTAAAAGAAAGCCAAATGTATAGAGACGCAGAAATATGGATTGATGAATTTACGACCTTTACTCCTCAGCAGATGGAAATAATAAAGATTTTGGCTAAGAGATGTAAGAGAGTCAATATAACTTTATGCAGTGAAGGTAAAAATGATGAAGAAACAGATATATTTGATGCCATTAAGAATACAGAATATAAGATTTTAAAGTTAATGGAGGAAAATAATATTCCTTATGAAAAACCTATTAATTTAAATAAAGACATTCCATATAGATTTAAACAAAGTGAGGAACTTGCTCATATAGAAAAACATTTATTTACTTATCCATTTAAAACATATAAGGGAAAAGTTAAGGATATCAGGTTATATAAAGCTAATAATAGCTATAGTGAAATGGAATGGGTTGCTCAGGATATAGTAAGGTTAGTAAGAGATAAAAATTATAGATATAAGGATATAGCTGTTGTATGTAGGGATATCGATAGTTATGATAAGATAACTAGCGTTATTTTTAATGAATATAACATTCCTGTATTTTTAGATAAAAAAAGAGAAATATTAAGTAATCCTTTAGTGGTGTTAATTTTATCAACTTTAGAAATATTAATATCTAATTGGTCATATGAAAGTGTATTTAAGTATGTTAAGAGTGGACTAATCAAATTAGATAGAGAATTTATTGATAAGTTAGAAAATCATATACTACTTAATGGTATAAGGGGTTATAGATGGACTGGTGAGTTATTAAAAGAAATTGAAGAGCCAAGTAAAGATGAAATAGAAATTGCCGAGATAATGGAGGAAATAAGAAGACCAATAATTAATTTATATAGAAAAGTTGGCAATGAAAATTCAGTAAAAGAATACTGTATAGCCATATACGAATTGCTTGTGGAAATAAATGCTCTAGAAACCATAGATGAATGGATTGATGAATTTGAAAAAATTGGTTTACAGGATAAGGTAAAGGAATATAGTCAGGTGCCTCAAATTGTTATGGATATATTAGATCAAGCAGTTGAAGTATTAGGTGATGAAGTAACAGATATAAAAACTTTTGCTAGAATTCTTAGCTCAGGTTTTGAAGAACATGAAGTAGGTGTAATACCTATGTCTTTAGATCAAGTAAATGTAGGAGATATTGCAAGAATAAAAGGACGTGAAGTAAAAGCATTATATATAGTAGGAGCTAATGATGGAGTACTACCGTCAGCTAATAAAAATGAAGGAATATTGTCTGATGAAGATAGAATTGAATTAAAAGAATTAGGTATAGAAATAGCTTCAGATACTAGAAGTAGAATTTTTGAAGAACAATTTATGGTGTATACTGCCTTAACTATTGCATCAGAATATCTTATGATAACTTATCCAATGGCAGATTTTGAAGGAAAATCGCTAAGACCTTCAATAATCATACCAAGAATGAAAAAGATATTTAGAAATCTACAGGAAGAAAGTGAAATATATAATATAAATATTAAAGAAGATAAGTTTAATAAGATAACTGCACCAATACCTACTTTTAATGAAATGGTAACTGCCATGAGACGTGAATTTGAAAAAGAGGAAATTGAGGATTACTGGGTGCAAGCATATAAATGGTTTGAAGAAAGTGAAGAATTTAAATTGAAATCGGATGTGATATTTAAGGGGCTTACTTATTCAAATTTAGTGGAAAATATACCAAGGGATTTAATTAAAAAATTATATGCTGATGATAATGGACGATTTATGTTTAGTGTATCAAGATTAGAAAAATATGCACAATGTCCTTTTAGCTATTATATACAGTATGGACTTAAGGCAAAAGATAGAAAGATATATGAGTTTACAGCACCAGATTTAGGAGCATTTATGCATGATATATTAGATAAATTCACTAACAAAATAAAGAAAGAAAATATAGCTTGGATTGATTTAGATAAAAATAAATGTGCACAAATTGTTAATGAATTAGTGGATACTAAGCTTAAGAATGAGGAAAATTCTATATTAAATAGTAGTAAAAAATATCAATATTTTGCTGGTAGATTTAAAAGAATAATAACTAAATCTGTGGTGGTAATATCTGAACAAATGAAAAAAGGAGAATTTGATATATTTAAAAGTGAATTTGATTTTGGTGACTTTAAAGATTCTGAACCTATAACATTAGAGTTACCATCAAAGGAGAAAGTATATCTTAAAGGAAGAGTAGATAGAATTGATAAGGCAATAATTGATGGTGAAACCTATATTAGAATAGTTGATTATAAATCAGGTTCTAAAACTTTCGATTTAAATGAATTATATTATGGATTGCAGATACAGTTATTAGTTTATTTAGATGCCATACTTAAAAATTCACAACATATCTTACATGAACAATGTATGCCAGGAGCAATATTATACTTTAAAATTGATGACCCAATAATAAAGTCTAAGAAGGCCTTAGAAGATGATGAAATAAAAGATGAGGTATTAAAGAAATTAAAGATGAATGGGCTTTTATTAAAGGATGCCAAGTTAGTTAAGGCAATGGATAAAGATATGGAGACTTATTCACTTATAATACCTGCTGCCTTTAAAAAAGATGGTGATTTTTCTAGCACAAGTTCTGTAGTAACAGAAGAACAATTTGAGATATTAAGAAAATATGTTAATGATAAGATGGTTGAATTATGTGATGAAATGCTTAGTGGTCAGATAAAGATTGAGCCTACAAAGTCATTAAAGGTAACTTATTGTGATTATTGTGACTATTCATCAATATGTCAGTTTGATACATCCATAAGAGATAATAAATATAAAGTGCTCCTAAATAAAGATAAAGAAGAAATATGGGAGTGTATGAAAAATAGAGTTGAATATCAAAAGGAGGATAATAATGTCGGAAACTAAATGGACAGATGAGCAGCAGCAGGCAATAGATACAAGAAGATGTAACCTTTTAGTGGCAGCAGCTGCTGGTTCAGGAAAAACTGCAGTACTTGTTGAAAGAATAATAAAGATAATAACTAATGAAGAAAATCCAGTAGATATAGATAAATTATTAGTTGTTACATTTACTTCAGCTGCAGCTGCAGAAATGAGAGAAAGAATAGCAGCAGCTATATCAAAAGCTTTGGAGAAGAATCCAAATTCTAAGAATCTACAAAAGCAGCTTACTCTTTTAAGCAGGGCCAATATAACTACAATGCACTCATTTTGCTTAGATGTAATAAAAAATTATTTTTATACTATAGATTTAGATCCTTCCTTTAGAATTGCAGATGAAACAGAAATAACTCTGATGAAGAATGAAATAATTGAAGATATTTTTGAAGAACTTTATGAAGAAGATAATCAGTATTTTAAAGAATTAGTGGAAGCATATAGCAGTGCAAAAGATGATGAAAAGTTAAAAGATATTATTTTAAATCTTTATAAATTCTCAATGAGTGGACCATGGCCAGAAAGGTGGCTTATTGAAAAAGCAGAGGAATTTAATATAAGTACCTTAGAAGAATTAGATAAGACAAAATGGGTGGAAATATTAAAGGATAATATAAGGGTAGAAGTTAAAGGATTTATCAATATGTATCATAAAGCCATTGAAATAATCAATGATACAGAAGGGCTAGAAGCATATTTAGATACTTTTAGAGGAGATTTAGAATGTTTAAAAAATGTCTATGAATCTTTAAATCATGGTTTAGCAGAGATATATGCAGCTTTAAATGGCGTAGTATTTACTAAATTAAAGACTGTAAGAAAAAGTGCTGTTGCTGATGAAAATGCTCAAGAAACTGTAAAATCCATCAGAGATGCTGTAAAGAAAAAGATAAAGTCATTAACAGAAGATAGTTTTACCATTACACCAGAAGAGAGTTTACAAGGAATAAAAGATGTATATCCTTATATGAAGGAATTATCAAGAATAACTTTAGATTGCTTAAATAAATTTAATGAAAAGAAAAGAGAAAAAAATCTATTAGATTTTAATGATTTAGAACATTTATGTTTAAAGATACTTATTGATAGAGATGAGAATAATAATATAATACCTTCATCTGTGGCAGAGCATTTTAAAGAATTTTTTGATGAAGTACTAGTAGATGAGTATCAAGATTCTAACAATGTACAAGAAACAATTATTGACCTTGTATCAAGAAAAAATGGTGATAATCCTAATGTGTTTATGGTTGGTGATGTAAAGCAAAGCATTTATAGATTTAGACAGGCAAAACCAGAACTATTTTTAGATAAATATAATAGATATCCTTTAGTTTCAGCAGGAAGAGAAAGAAAGATACAGCTTTATAAGAATTTTAGAAGTAGAGATGAAGTTTTAAGAGGTGTTAACTTTATATTTAAAATGGTAATGTCTAATGTTGTTGGAGAATTGGAATATACAGATGATGAGGCATTACATTTAGGTGCTGCTTTCCTGGAAAACAATGATGAAGATTCTGAAGTAGGCGGAAATATTGAACTTCATATGATTGATAAGTCTGGTAATGAAGCTGAAGAAGGGGTAGAGGAAGAACTACAAGAATCAGAAGAAGAGGAAGTAGTAGATGCTATTTCTTTAGAAGCTAAACTAGTAAGTAAGAGAATAAAAGAATTATTTGAAACTAAAGATGGTAAAAGGTTCAAGGTATTTGATAAGGAAACAAAAGCATATAGAGATGTTAAATATAAAGATATAGTGATTCTTTTAAGAGCAACAAAAAATTGGTCGGAAATATTTCTTGATGAGTTAGGCGCTGAAGGAATTCCTGTTTATGCTGATACAGGTAGTGGATATTTTGAATCAATAGAAATAAGGACAATTATGTCTTTATTAAAAATCATTGATAATCCATTACAAGATGTTCCTATGATAGCTGTGCTTAAATCGCCAATAATGGGCTTCACAGCAGAAGAACTTAGTGAAATAAGATTACTTAATAAGGAAAGATATTTTTATGAAATTATCAAAGATATTTATGATGATGAATATGAAGTAAGTGATACTTTAAAAGCAAAATGTAACAAGGTTATCAGTGATTTAGATAAGTGGAGAAATAAAACAATATATACACCAATAGATGAATTTATATGGTACTTATATATGGATACTGCTTATTATGGATATGTGGGAGCAATGCCTAATGGAACATTAAGACAAGCTAATTTAAAGATCTTATTCCAGCGTGCTAAGCAATATGAAAGCACTAGTTTTAAGGGATTATTTAATTTTATAACTTTTATTAATAAGCTACGAAAATCTTCAGGTGATATGGGTAGTGCAAAGATTCTTGGGGAACATGAAGATGTTGTAAGAATTATGAGTATACACAAAAGCAAAGGGCTTGAATTCCCTATAGTATTTACTTGTGGAATGGGAAAACAATTTAATTTAATGGATTTAAATAGTTCAATATTGTTCCATGAAGAATTAGGATTTGGTCCTGACTTTGTTAATTTAAAAAATAGAAATTCATATAGCACTTTGGCTAAGGAAGCTATAAAGAAGAGGATAAGACTTGAAACATTATCAGAAGAAATGAGAATATTATATGTTGCTTTTACAAGAGCCAAGGAAAAGCTAATTATTACTGGTGCTACAAGAAACTTAGATAAATCTATAAAAAATTGGGTAAGTGCGGCATCCTTAGATGAAAATATAATATTGCCATCGGAAGTATTAAAAGGAAAGTCATATTTAGACTGGATTGCCATGGCAATTTGTAAACATAGGCATGGGGAAGAACTAAGGGAACAATGTGGTGCATATAGAGACCTTATTGTGAATGATTTTTCTAATTGGGATGTTTGCCTGTGGAGAAAAGGAGATATTCTTGGGGATAAAAATTTAGAGCCTGTGGATAAAATTGAAGAAAACACTTTAAATATAACAGCTACTAATATATCTGTGGATAAAGAAATAAAGAGAAGATTATCATATAAATATAAATACGAAGAAGGCTCAATACTTCCAAGCAACGTATCTGTATCAGATTTAAAACGTAAAGATTTTCAGTATGAAGATGAAGCAGAAACTTTAGAAGTATTTAGAGAGAGGGAAATAATTAAGCCTAAATTCTTGCAAGAAGAAAAAGGATTTACTGCAGCTGAAAAAGGAACTCTTATGCACTATGTTATGTTAAGATTAGATTTTGACAGAGTAGGTAGCGTATCTGAGATTAAAAAACAAATTGAAGAGCTTGTTTTAAATAAATCATTAACAGAAAAAGAAGCAAAAGTTATTAGATATACAAAGATATTTAGTTTCTTTAAAAGTGAGTTAGGAAAGAGAATATTAAAAGCTCATGAAGAAGGAAGAATGGTTCATCGAGAATTACCTTTCTTTACGGAAATAAGCAGTTTAAATATCAATCCAGAGCTTAATAAGGAAATCTATCAAAATGAAAAGATTAGATTACAAGGAATAATAGATGGATTCTTTAAGGAAGAGGATGGGATAGTATTATTTGATTATAAGACAGATTATCTTGAAGAAGGAAATGAAGAAGAAATTATAGAAAGATATAAGATTCAAATGAAATATTATAAAGAGGCCTTAGAAAAAATCACAGAAAGTAGAGTTAAAGAGATATATCTTTATTTATTTGCTTTAGACAAAGAAGTAGTATTGGAAATTTAAAATATAAGGAGCTTGTGGCTAAGCCATAAGCTCCTTATATTTTTTAGCAAGATTTATTAATTGATCTTTGCAGTTAAGATTTTTATCATCAAGCACAGCTTCTAAAAGCTTATGCAGAATTATGCCTACTTTCTTGCCAGGAAGAAGATTTAATTCAGCAATTAAAGTTTTTCCATCAATGGCTAAATCTTTTAAAGTTAATGGTTCATTATTATCTAAGATAAATTTTGTTCTGCTTTCCATAAAATCAACTTTCTTTAAGAAAGGAATAGGATCCCATAGTGCATTTATATCAGCTCTTTGTAAATCAAATAAAATGAAGATATTTTCCTTACCAACATTATTAATAAGTCTTTTAATTTCACCATCTGTAGGCATGTAAGAAACATTTAAAACAAGATGATGTTTGATAAGTGCAGATATACTTTCAATAGTTAAATTATCAAATTTAAGGCGCTTAAGTACATGTACCACCATTTTAGCTCCTTCTTCACTATGACCAGGAAAATAATAGTGACCATTAGGTAATGCTGTAATAGTATTAATTTTACCTATATCATGAAATAAAGCAGCTAATCTTAAATTAAGGTTAGTATATGTGTTATCCAAAACCTTTAAAGTGTGAGTAAATACATTCCTATTATGATTATTACAAAGTGGTGTGTAGCAAACAAGGTCATTTACTTCTGGGAGAATTATTGAAAGCATATTAGTTTCTCTCAGCATTTTTATTCCTTGAGAAGGGTTATCAGAAAGTAGAATTTTACATAATTCATCCTTGATTCGCTCACTACTTATATTCTTGATAAACTGAACATTATCTTTGATAGCATTGTAAGTTTTTGTGTCTATAGTAAAGCCTAATTGAGCACTAAATCTTATGGCTCTAAGCATTCGAAGAGCGTCTTCATTAAAACGTTTATGAGGGTCACCAACAGCTCTAATAACCTTATTTTGTAAGTCATCTATACCGTTAAAATAATCAACAAGACCTTCCTTATCATTATAGGCGAAGGCATTTATTGTAAAGTCACGTCTAGATAAGTCTTTTTTAATATCACTTACAAATTCAACTTTTTCAGGATGTCTATTGTCTATATAGTTTCCTTCTGTTCTATAGGTAGTAACTTCAAAATTTTCTTTATCAATTACAACAGTAACTGTGCCGTGTTTAATGCCAGTAGGAATTGTTTTAGAAAATAAATCTTCAGTTATTTTTGGTAAGGCAGATGTTGTAATATCAAAATCCTTTGGCTTTAATCCTAGTAAGGAATCACGAACACATCCTCCTACCATAAAGGCTTCATAATTATTATTATAATAAGTGTCAATTATATATTTAACATTTTTAGGTATATTAATATTCATATAAAACATCCTTTTAGATTTTAATAATAAATATTTTAACATATATTATAATATAATCACTATAGAGGCGTTGAGTAAAGTTTTAATTTAATTAATAATAACCTTAGTGTCATCATCAATAGTATCATAAATCCATTTGGCATCTTCTGTATTTAAGCGTATACATCCATGGGAAGAAGGAGTTCCTAGAGTATAATCAAGAATTTGATTTTGACTTTCATCATAAGGTAAAGAATGAAACAAATAATCGCCTAGAAATTGCACCCAGTACTTACCACCTTGACCATAATCTTTAGAATAAAACCATTCACCACGATTAGTTACAGTAAAAATCCCCATAGGAGTATCTTCGCCAGCAATTCCTGTTGAACAAATATATTTATTTACTAGTGACCAATTATTAGTATAGCCATTGTAGATAGAAACAGTTTGATTATTAATATCTACATGAATTAAATATGGTGTATTGCTGGAGATATTTAAAGTGTTAATATTGGTAGAATTTATGGTAGTTGAAATTAAATTAGTGGCTGCTTCATCATCTGAGTATGTTATTGCAGCAAGATAATCAGTACGTTTATCATCAATTTCAGATATTTTGATGTTAATTTTTTCATCATCAGCTGGCAATATTGAAGTATCATAGTTTGATAATAAATCTATAGCTTTGGAAAAGTATTCATTATCAGATAACTTTTCTGCTTCAGCAATGAGATTATTTCTATATTTATTCCTACACTTTTCAAGCATATTTTCAGCCTTGGCATGATAATATTCTTCACTTGTAGGTATTTTTTTTAATAGTTTTATGGCATAAGAAAAATTATTATTATCAAAAGCTTCATTAGCTAGTTCTAAAATAGAATTATAGCCATGAGAAGTTGATGGGCAATAATTTTCATCTAGAACAAGGATTAGTTTATCTAAAGATGAATTTAAAATATTATAAGAATTTATTTCGTTAAGGTAAACTAATGCTTGATACTTTGTAATAGAGTTAATTTTTAGCTCTTTACAAAGAGTATCTATCACTGAAGTAAAGTATTTATTTAAGTCAGAGCTTTGGGAATTTTTCTTCAGGACATTGATAATTTTATTATCTGATAAAATTTCTTTGGCTGTTTTAAAATTACCAGAACTAAATTCAGTATAGAAATTATTCATAATATTAGAGTACGAAACATTTATATAGTAATTAAAAGCAGTTAATAGCATAGCTAAAATTATAAAATAAGTAAAAAATTTAAAAATATTAAATTTTTTAAAGTTTAACTTTTTAAACAAGGTTATCCCTCCTTAGTATATTCATATAATAATGTTTGACAAAAGAGTGAAATTATAAACATTAGATAAGTTTTTTATTTTGGTATTTCTTTTCTCTTCATAAAAGACAATTCTAATAATATTTTCAACCAAATTAATAATTAACTTCTATTTTCAAACAGGATATACACATTACTAAACGACACTCAGTGATAAGCTTATTATATTTGTAGCACTAAACCAAATACTTAATATGATGATATTCAAAAGTCATTTTTACATTTATGCTTTCTTATCCTCTATCATTATGTTGATTGGATGTGCCA
>ERZ773103.3128-NODE-3128-length-13998-cov-3.260919_pt1 | contig 13998 bp, 13 predicted proteins | sample MGYA00511118_ERZ773103 | MGnify/ENA primary metagenome ERZ773103 (study PRJEB29015, sample SAMEA2737821) | human gut metagenome | biome: human gut; feature: human-associated habitat; material: faeces | place: China | collected 2012 ... | reverse complement strand
CAGCGGCGCGCTGCACCACATAGGGCACGCCGTTGAACTTGGTGGTCTGGCGGCGGTTCCACATGGCGTTGAGGCTCTGACCCTGACGGATCAGCTCCTTGGGCACTACGGCATAGGCGCAGCGGTTGCCGGTAAAGCCCGCAGTTTTGGAGAAGCTGTGGAACTCAATGGCGCAGGTTTTTGCCCCGGGGATCTCATAGATGGTGTGGGGCACATCCTCCTGCGTGATAAATGCCTCATAGGCTGCGTCAAAGAGGATCACGGCCCCGGTTTCATTGGCGTAATCCACCCACTTTTGAAGGGCGGCCCGATTCAGCGTGGTGCCGGTGGGGTTATTGGGAGAGCACAGATAGATCATGTCCACGGGAACCTTGGGCAGCTCCGGCAGGAAGCCGTTTTCCGCAGTGGTGGGCATGTAGTAGATGTTTGACCACATCTCCTTGTCTGCAAGGTACTCCCCTGCCCTGCCCGCCATGGCATTGGTATCCACATAAACCGGATACACCGGGTCGCAGACTGCCACCACATTGTCCCGCGAGAAGATATCCCCGATGTTGCCGCAGTCGCTCTTGGCTCCGTCCGATACAAAAATCTCGTCCATGGCGATATCCGCCCCCCGGGCCAGAAAATCATTCTGTCGAATGGCTTCCCGAAGAAAATCATAGCCCTGCTCCGGGCCATAGCCCCGGAAGGTCTCCTTACTGCCCATTTCGTCCACGGCCTTGTGCATGGCCTCGATTACAGCGGGGCAAAGGGGCTGGGTCACGTCACCGATGCCCAGCTTGATGAGCTTTTTGTCGGGATGGGCTGTGGTATAAGCCGCCACCCGCCGGGCAATCTCCGCAAAGAGATAGCTGCCCGGAAGCTTCTGATAATTTTCGTTGATGTTTGCCATATTGAATCACTCCTTGGTGGAAATGGGGTATTCGCCTTCGAATACAAATTCTGCGGGGCCGGTCATAAATACATGGCCCGTATCCGGATCCCAGCGAATAAACAGGTCGCCCCCCAGCAGCCGTAAGGTAGCCTCCCGGTCTGTTTTTCCGGTGAGCACCGAAGCCACCAGACTGGCGCAGGCACCGGTGCCGCAGGCCAGAGTTTCCCCGGCACCACGCTCCCATACCCGCATCCGAATGGTGTGCCGGTCGATGACCTGCAAAAACTCTGTATTGATGCGCTCCGGGAAGGCCGGATGATGCTCAAAGCCCGGGCCAATGGCCGGCAGATCCAGATGCTCGGTGTTATCCACATAGACGATGGCATGGGGGTTGCCCATGGAAACTGCTGTCACCAGCCACTCCGTTCCGTCTACCATCAAGGGCTGGTTTACGAAGGAATCACCCGCTCCCAGTGCGGGAATGTCCGAAGGACAGAGAATGGGTGCGCCCATGTCTACGGTGACAGAGCCAACGGTGCCGTCCTCCCGCAGATGCAGCGCAAGGGTTTTGACTCCGGCCAGTGTCTCCACTGTCACCGTAGTCTTGCTGGTCAGGCCCTTGTCGTGGACGTATTTGCCCACGCAGCGGACACCGTTGCCGCACATCTGCGCCCGGCTCCCATCGGAGTTGTACATGACCATCTGAAAATCGGCGATCTCCGAGGGGCAGATCAGAATCAGTCCGTCAGAGCCAACCCCCAAATGCCGGTCAGAGATCCTGACAGCCAGATCTGAAGGGGCGGCGATTTTCTCCTGAAAGCAGTTGACATAGACGTAGTCATTGCCGATGCCCTGCATTTTTGTAAATTTCATAATACCTCCAAGCCGCTTTGCTGATTTTTTCCACCAAGGCGAAGGGTGATGCCCGCATTATACCATTTCATAGGAAAATATGCAACGTTTGATTGCAATATGCGGCGGGAGGTGCTACAATCATACAGAAATCATTTACAGTTTGGAGTTTTTACAATGGAGCATACATACATCATCCGTACCGCCTGTCCGGAGGACTTAGATGCCGTCTGCCGGGTGGAAAACCGCTGCTTCCCGCCGGCAGAGGCTGCCACACGAGCCGCCTTTAAGACCCGTCTTGCTCTGTTCCCGGAGCGGTTCCTGGTGGCAGAGAATCAGGCAGGCACCATCATTGGTCTCATCAACGGCTGCTGCACCACAGAGCCCGTATTGGGGGACCAGCTCTATGAGCCGGACTGCCCCCACAGCCTGAAAAATCCATGGCAGACGGTGTTCGGCCTTGCCGTAGACCCGGACTACCAGCATCGGGGCATTGCCAGGGCACTGATGGAAGCGCTGGTACAGCGGGCCCGGAACGGCGGGCAGAAGGGCGTGATCCTCACCTGCAAAAAGGAGAAGATCGGGTTCTACGAATCCATGGGCTATGTGTGTCAGGGCCTGAGTGATTCGGAGCACGGGGGCGCAGAATGGTATGATATGCTGCTGACCTTTTTATAAATATATCAGCGCTTCATTCGGCAGTCCCGAATGGAGCGCTGATTTTCCTTTATGCATTATGGCATTCTTTCTCTGCCGCTGCGACAAATCCAGCAAAGTCCTGCTGGAACTTCTGGGAGAGCTCGCTGGTGTAGCCCACCACAAATGGATTTCCCTGAGAGCGGATGGCCTCCAGCAGGGCCTTGCAGTCCTTCTGCTCCCGGAAGCAGACCTGAATCATGTTCTGCTCCCGGTCATAGAGGGCCACCGGCCAGCGGTACTTGCTGACCACCAGCGGCTCCGGCATGGGATAGCCCCAGATGAGATCTGCGGTTTTTTCTGCCAGCGTATAGGCGCCCTTCTGATAGAACAGATATTCGCCCACCTTCACCCGTTCCAGCGGCGAAGCCTCGGCGTAAAGAACTTCCGCTTCTTCCGTGGTATGGTCGTTCAGCACTACCGCCATGGCCTTCTTCTGGTAATGGCCCATCATGGCGGGAATCAGGAATGCCAGCATCAGGATCAGGAATACCAGCCCCACGCCTCCGAGCAGCAGCGTGATGGTAGTAGAGAACAGGCCAACATGATCCAGATTGATCTGAACGGGACGGATCAGCGCCAAGGTATCGCCGCCCTTTGTATAACCGGGCAGCTGATATTTTTCGATGCAGTCAGACATATACCCGGTCATATCATCATCCAGCGCTGCGGCGGTGCCGCTGAGACTGCCCAGCTTTGTCAGGGTCTCCAGATCGCCCAGATAGTATTCATGGCTCTGATCCATGGCCTTGTCCATGACATCGGCGTGATGCTCCTTCCGATCCATGACTGCAAGATATGTGCCGTCTCCCGCAGGCAGCAGATAGTAGGTTTTCAGGGTGCTGCTGGAGCTGTCGGACTTCGCCGTCAGGTTGGCAAATGCCACAATGACCTCGCTTGCGTCAAAGGACACATATTCTCCCGACAGCTCTGAAGGATCCACAGAGGACAGGGCCTTGGGGCCTCGTACCATGCAGATAAGACCCTTGCCGGACAGGCCCAGAAATACTGCCGCCAGCAGGGCAAATAAAATGATCCGTGGCAGTAAATGACGCATGGTCTCCCGCCGCAGTGCTTTTTTCATAGGGTATCACTCCGCTCTTTTTCATTTTGCGTGGGTTTATTATATCAGATAATCCGAAACATACAAGAAAAGACCCTCAATTTCGTTTAGAATGACGATTATCTTTTGGAAAAACCATCTGACCATTGACTTTCATGGTGGAAATCAGTAAAACTATAAAAAGGGCTCCGCCCAATTCCAATCCGAAAGGAACGACGCAGTATGAATGGCTATGTTCTGGCCGTGGATCAGGGTACCACCTCCTCCCGGGCCATCATCTTCGATAAATCCGGCAATATTGTCACCAAAGCCCAGTATCCCCTGCCCCAGCACTATCCCAAGCCCGGCTGGGTAGAGCACGATCCCATGGAGATCCTCTCTACGGAGATCCTTGCCATGTCCGAGGCATTTGAGCGCAGCGGACTGAGCCCCACGGATATTGCCGCCATTGGCATCACCAACCAGCGGGAGACCACCATCCTCTGGGAAAAAGCCACCGGACGGCCTGTGGCCAACGCCATTGTGTGGCAGTGCCGCCGGACGGCCCCCATCTGTGACCGGCTCACCGCCGATGGTGCGGCAAATCTGGTGCTCAGCCGCACGGGCCTTCTCATCGATCCCTATTTCTCCGGCACCAAGATCCGCTGGCTGCTGGATCAGGACCCCAGCCTTCAGGCCCGGGCGGAAAAGGGCGAGATCCTGTTCGGCAACGTGGATTCCTGGCTGATCTGGAACCTCACCGGCGGCAAGGCCCACGTGACGGACTATTCCAATGCCTCCCGCACCATGCTCTTTGATATCAACAAGCTCTGCTGGGACCCGGAGCTCTGTGGCCTTTTGAACATCCCAATGTGCATGCTGCCCCAGCCGGTGCCCTCCTCCATGGTCTATGGCCGGGTGGCCCGGGGCCTTGGGGGACTTGAAATGCTGGAGAATACCCCGATTTCCGGCTCAGCAGGCGATCAGGCGGCGGCTCTGTTTGGGCAGGGCTGCTTTGCGCCCGGACAGGCCAAAAACACCTATGGTACCGGCTGCTTCACCCTGCTGAACACCGGGGAAGAGAGCGTCCGTTCCAGCCGGGGGCTGCTTACATCGGTGGCCTGGAGCCTTGGCGGCAAGACCACCTATGCGCTGGAGGGCAGCGCTTTTCATGCAGGCTCGGCCATCCAATGGCTCCGGGATGAGTGCAAGGTGATCGCCACCGCCCACGAGTGTGATTTGCAGGCAGAGACGCTGAAAAGTAACGAGGGCGTCTATTTCGTTCCGGCCTTTACGGGTCTGGGCGCACCCTATTGGGATGTAGACGCCCGGGGCAGCTTCTTTGGCCTGACCCGGGGCTCCGGCAAGGCCCATATGTGCCGGGCGGTGCTGGAATCCATTGCCTATGAGGTGGGAGATCTGGTGGACACCATGGCCATGGAATCCCGGACGCCCATGGCGGAGCTCCGGGTAGACGGCGGTGCATCCGTCAGCGATTTTATGATGCAGTTCCAGTCTGACCTGCTGGAGATCCCCGTGATCCGGCCTCAGATGGTAGAGACCACGGCAGCAGGCGCTGCTTATCTTGCCGGTCTTGCCACAGGCGTATGGAGCGGTCTGGACGAGCTCTCCGGTCTCCAGAAGACAGACCGGGTATTCACCCCTGACATGGCCCCGGAGACACGAATGGAGCTGCGGAGCCTCTGGCGCACCGCTGTGGAGCTGTCCATGGCATGGGGCCACGCCGCAACCCGAAAGGAGAACCTGAAATGATCTCGGAAAAAATGAAGCGTCTGGCGGAGAATAACTCCGTGATCCGTGCCATGTTTGAAGAGGGCCAGCAGATGTCACGGGAATTTGGGGCGGAAAACGTCTATGACTTTTCTCTGGGCAATCCCTCGGTGCCGGCTCCGGCGGCGGTCAAGGAGGCCATCCGGGATATTCTTCAGGATGAGGACTCCCTGATGGTTCACGGCTATATGTCCAATGTGGGGTACAGCGATGTGCGGCAGGCGGTGGCAGAGCACCTGAATCGTCAGTTCGGCACGGATTTTCACGAGAATAATATCATTATGACCGTGGGTGCGGCGGGAGGTCTCAATGTGATCCTCAAAACTCTGCTGAATCCCGGGGATGAAGTGCTGACCTTTGCCCCCTACTTTACGGAGTATGGCAACTATGTAGCAAACTACGACGGCGAGCTTGTGGTGGTGTCCCCCAACACCGTGGATTTCCAGCCAAACCTGCGGGAATTTGCGGAGAAGATCACGGCCAAAACCAAGGCTGTTATCATCAACAATCCCAATAACCCCACCGGCGTAGTATACTCCCGGAAGACCTGCATGGAGCTTTCCCGTATTCTCAGGGAGAAGCAGCATGAATACGGTACGGACATTTATCTGATCTCCGATGAACCCTACCGGGAGCTGGCCTATGACGGGGTAGAGGTTCCCTATCTCACCGAATACTATGCCAATACCATCGTCTGCTACAGCTGGTCCAAGTCCCTGTCCCTGCCCGGGGAGCGCATCGGCTATCTGGTGATCCCCGGCGAGGCCGCAGACTATGACCTGCTCTATGCTGCGGCGGGCATCGCCACCCGGGTGTCGGGCTTTGTCAACGCCCCGTCTCTCATGCAGCGGGCCGTGGCCCGCTGTTTGGAGGAAAAGACGGATATTGCAGCCTATGACCGGAACCGGGAGGCCCTGTATGGCGGGCTCAAAGCCTGCGGCTTCCGGTGCATCAAGCCCCAGGGGGCCTTCTACCTCTTCGTCAAAGCGCCCACCGAGGACGAGAAAGAGTTTGTAGAGCGTGCGAAAAAGTACCATATCCTCATGGTACCCGGTTCCAGCTTTGCCTGCCCCGGCTATGTGCGCATTGCCTACTGTGTGGCCTACGATACCATTGTCCGCAGCCTTCCCTATTTTCGGGAATTGGCGGCGGAATACGGCTTGAAGAGCGAATAATGATAGAAGATCCGGCGGAACGAGTGCTCCGCCGGATTTTTTACGCCGCAAAGAAAAGTACCATTATTGGTATGCTCTGTTTGCTATACTGAGGGCACAAAATGAAATGCACTCAGGAGGAATGAACCATGCGTACTACCAATGATGTCTATGTCAGTGATCTCTTTACCGTCCCCATGCCAAAGCGTGCTGCCTCGCAGGCAGACTTTCGCCGAAAGCTGGTGTTCCGGCGGCTGCTCTGGGCTGCCCTCCCTTATCTTGTGGAAGGGACGCTGTTCCTGCTGTGCGCCGGGGCCATTGTCTGGGGACTGCTGGCTCTGTTCTGCGGCCTTCGATAAAAGGAAAGGGTACAGGCGCTGTTCCTGTACCCTTTGAGATATTGTATTAGAAAATCTGTGTTTGCAGGTAGTCCTCGGCGGTCTCTCTCCGGCGCAGCGGCAAGATCTCCTGCTGATCCGTCAGCAGGTATTCCCCGCAGCGGAGCCTTCCGCCGTATTGGTAGCCCATGGAGTGGCCGTGGGCGCCTGCATCGTGGATCACCATCAGGTCTCCAAGCTCCGGCTCCGGCAGCATCCGCTTTTGGGCAAATTTATCGGTGTTCTCGCAGACCGCACCTACAACGTCCCACGGTCTGCGCTCTTTGGCGCCTTCCTTCCCAACAATAGAGATATGATGGTAGGCGCCGTACATCATGGGCCGCATCAGGTCGGAGGCCGATGCGTCTACCCCGGCGTAGTTTCGCCCGGCATGTTTCAGCTCCGTGACCTTCGTTACCAGAACGCCGTGAGGACCGGTAACATAGCGGCCCAGCTCCGTATAGATGGCCGGGGCAGTGCCGCCGGGATAATATGCTTCCAGCACCTGCCGGACAGCGGCACCCAGCTCCATAAGATCCGGTGTCTGCTCCCCGGGCCGGTAGCCGATGCCGATGCCACCGGAGATATTCAGGTAAGATACCGGAAGAATGTCCTCTACATTTTTTGCGGCTTTGCAGAGCAGGGCCGCAAGCTTCGGGTAATAGTCCTGCTCTAAGGTGTTGCCGGAGAGGTAGGCGTGGAGGCCCACCGCCTTGACACCCAGCCCTTTGAGCCGGGCTACGGTTTCCGGCAGCGCAGAGACCGGAACGCCGAACTTGATCCCCTCTGTCTGAACCTCTGTAAGCCCAAAGCGGAAGATCTCCTCCGGAGTGAGCCGCAGCCCTACCGTATTTCCCAGCAGCCCCAGCGCCCCAAAGCGGTCGATGAGCTCCGGCCCGTCCAGCACCGGCATACAGCCCACCTCACGGGCCTTTTCCAGATCCTCCTGACGGGGAAAATTGGGCAGAAACAGAATCTCATCCCCGGTAAAGCCGCACCGGCGGCACAGCTCCAGCTCTGCTGCCGAGGAGCACACCACTCCCTGCCCCTGCTGCCGCAGGAGCTTCAGGATCCCGGCCGTGGGCGTTGCCTTCACCGGAAAGAACTGCCGGTGGCCTGGGTTCCATGCAAAGGCCGCCTGTACCGTCTGGCAGGCTTCTATGATTCCCTTCTGATCGTAGAGATAATAGGGCGTACCTGCCTCCCGGGCCAGTGCCTGAAGCTGCGGGGCAGAGGCAAAGGTGGGATCCTTTTCTCCGGGGGCTCCGTCCTTTGGCGGAAGATTGGGGTAGCATTTTACCGGATGCTTCAGCACCACCGTTCGGATATACCGGAGAGTCTCCTTCTCCCCCTTTTCTGCCAGCATGGTGAGGATCTCCACCACCTGTGCCTGAGTCTGGGGGTGCATCATCCGGGAATCCCGGCTGTGCTCCAGGTAGTCCAGCGGATCCCGGTCCGTATAATTCTTTCCGTGATAGACCCGGCAGGCGGCAATCCGATCCAGACACAGCTCTACCATATAGCGGGTGGGCATGGGGTGGCCCATGAGCACCATGTCACGGCCGCCGTAGTCGATCCAGTATTCCAGATGGTGCTTGTTCCGGCCCTTGTGATGGAGCCATGCGGTAGAGTAGCCCAGCTCTTCCCGCTCAGCGGCATTGGGGCTTCGGGTGCCGGAATAATACTTGGCCCCCACACGGAACTCTGTGGGGGAATACTTGCTCATATCATGCATCAGCCCCTGCCGGATGAGCCCCACCCGGAAGCAGTACTGCATCACCAGAAGCTTATGGTGCGTAATGGTCTTAAAGTGCCCAAGGGCGTTCATGGAGATTCCTCCTGTGGCTTCGGCCTTGCCGAAAGCAGAATCCGGGGATATGAAAACTACCCCATCTCATTATACTCCGGAACGCCATTCTGCGCAACCGGGAAGCGTCGCTCCGGCGGCAGAGATATTTCCCCCGGTTTTCCGGGCCGCCTTGGTGAAAACTCACAATGATGCTCCAAATATCCGCAAGAGGACAGGGCCTGCGTGCATATGCTCCTATGAGGTGAATGCCATGATCACACTGCTGCTGACCGCCAACACCCTGCTCTACTCCCTGCGGCTCACCACCCCCGGGGGCTGTTTTCCCAAGCCCCTGAGTGCAAAGGAGGAGCAGTTTTATCTGGAACGCTGGGACCAGGGGGATATGGAGGCCCGGAATATTCTGGTGGAACGGAACCTCCGTCTGGTGGCCCATATCCTGAAAAAATACTATGCCGCCGCCTCGGATCAGGATGACCTGATCTCCATCGGCACCATTGGCCTCATCAAGGCCATCTCTACCTTTGACAGTACCAAGGGCGCAAGGCTTGCCACCTATGCGGGCCGCTGCATCCAGAATGAAATTCTCATGTACTTCCGCTCCCAGCGAAAAAGTGCCGGAGATATCAGCCTCTCCGATGCCATCGAGACCGGACAGGACGGCACCAGCCTCAGCGTCATGGATGTCCTGTCCAGCGATGAAGACCTGTTTCAGCAGACCCATCTGCGCAGTGAGACCCAAAAGCTTCGCACCCTGCTGCCCAAGGTGCTAACGCCCCGGGAGCAGCAGATCATCTTCTGGCGCTACGGGCTGGGGGACGGCCATCCGCTTCAGCAGCGGCTGGTGGCGGAAAAGCTGGGGATCTCCCGGAGCTATGTGTCCCGGATCGAAAAAAAGGCCCTGCAAAAGCTGAAGGATGCCATGGAACAGCCCATAGAAGGCGGCATTTTGGAGGATCACCCCCAAAACCGATAGGTTGAACTGTCCCCCATTGGGTGATATACTAGGAGTACCAAAACGCCATCGGAGGGAATATCATGACCACAAAAGAGCGTCTTCAGGCGAAGCTGCCCGGAGAGGACACCGGCATTACCCTGCACAATACCTTCTGCGATATCTGTGCCCCGGGGCCTCACTGCGGCGTCACCTGCTATGTGAAGGACGGAAAAATCATAAAGCTCGAGGGCACAGATGCCCACCCTACCAACCACGGGAAGCTCTGCGCCCGGGGCCTTTCCGGCCGGGACTATGTGTATCGGAAGGACCGCATCCGTACCCCCCTGCGCCGGGTGGGCGAAAAAGGAGCAGGAGAATTTGAACCCATCTCATGGGACGAGGCCATGGAGGAGATCACGGAAAAGCTGCTGTCTATTCGGCGGGAGTCCGGGGCCTCCAGTACTGCCTTCTACTGCGGATACGAAAAGTGGTATCGCCCCTTTTTGCAGCGGCTGGCCTACAGCTATGGATCGGTGAACTACGGCAGTGAGTCTTCCTCCTGCTTTACCTCCACCATTATGTCATGGAAGTGCGCCACGGGTGCGGAGATGGTACAGCCGGATCTGGGCCACGCAGGGGTATTTCTGGGCTTTTGCGCCAACCCGGGCATCTCCTCTTATCTGATGAACGGGCGCCTTCAAGCCAACCACCGCCGGGGCATGAAGGTCATTATCATCGATCCCCGGATCACTCCGGCCTCCCAGAGTGCCGACCTGCACCTGCGGGTAAAGCCCGGTACAGACGGAGCATTGGCGCTGGGGCTTGGGCGGGAGCTGATCCGGCATGGTTGGATCGATCAGGACTATATCCGGGAAAATGTCCATGGCTTTGAAGCCTACCGGGACTATGTGGAGCAGTTTACCCCGGAGAAGACCGCCGAAATTACGGGACTTACCCCGGAGGAAATCTGTCTGGCGGCCCGAATGGTGGGGGAAAACCTGCCCCTTGCCATCAACCCTTCCAACGCCTCGTTGGTACACTTCAAAAACGGCATGCAGAACCACCGGGCCGTCATGGCGCTGTCCGCCATCACCGGCAGCTATGACCGGGTGGGCGGCATGATCCCCACCTATCTCACCTATGCCCACTCCATTGGCGGCTTTGAAACCATGGAGCCGGAGTTTTCCATAGAGAAGTATCCCAAGGACGGGCCGATTCCCATTGGCTGTGATCGATTCCCCCTGTGGCATAAGGTTATTGGGGAGATGCAGGCCTGTGACCTGCCCCGGGCTATTTTGACCGGAAAGCCCTATCCCCTCCGGGCCCTCTATGCCCATGGAATGAACTTTCGGATGTTCCCCGGGGCAGCGGAGATGGAACAGGCCCTGAAAAAAATCGAGTTCTTTGTGGATACGGATCTGTTCCTGACGGACTCCGCCAAATATGCAGATATTGTGCTGCCTGCCTGCACCTCCTACGAGCGGGGAGAATTTAAGGTCTTCGGCGGCGGCTTTGCCCAGTATACCCAGCCGGTGATCCAGCCGCTGTATGAATCCCGCCGGGATGATGAGATCCTATTGGAGCTGGCCCGGCGGCTGGACGTGGATGACGAGCTCCTGAAATCGGATCGGGACACCTGCATCCGGCATATGCTGCGGAATACGCCCATTGACTTAGACGATCTGAAGCAGCATCCGGAGCTGCCCCAGAAGATCTCAGGGCTCCATATAGTTGGCGTGGGGCAGCACGGCTTCCAGACCCCCACGGGAAAATTTGAGCTGGATTCGGAGATCATTCGGGAGCTGGGCGCACCGGGGCTGGATTCCCTGCCCACCTACCGGCCATCGGAGGATGACGCAGACCCGGAGCGCTACCCCATGATCCTCTCTACGGGCATTCGGATCCCCGGGGGTCTCCACTCCCGGCTTCACGACTGTCCCTCCGCCCGATCCCTGCGGCCGGATCCCATGGCGGATCTGAATCCCGTGGATGCCCAGCACCTTGGCATCTGTCAGGGAGATTCCGTTGCGATCGAAACCGCCCATGGCAGGGTCACGGTGCTGGCGAACCTCACGGACATCATCCCTGCCGGAATGGTGAGCCTGTACCACGGCTACCGGGAGGCGGACGCCAACAGCCTTCTCAGCTATGACCATCGGGATCCCTATTCCGGGTTCCCGGGCTATCGCTGCATCCGGTGCAGTATCAGGAAGGAGGAAAAACCATGAAACGCATTGTCTTTGATCCGGAAAAGTGCACTGGCTGCTGTGCCTGCCAGCTGGCCTGCAACGATCAGCGGGATATCAAATGTGCCCTTGGGCAAAAGCCTCTGCGGCACATGGAGCGGCGGGAAAAGAACGGCAGGATCCTCAGCTACTCCGTGGGCTGTGTCCACTGTGGGGCCTGCATGAAGGTATGTCCCGCCGGGGCCATCACCCGGAACGAAGCCGGATTTGTGGTGCTCTCGGAGGATAAATGCCGAGGCTGCGGGGCCTGTGCTGCGGCCTGCCCCCTGTCGGTGATCTCGGTGGATCCCGAAAGCGGGCATGCGGTAAAATGTGACGGCTGCTGGGGACGGCTGGAGGCCGGGCTCCTGCCTGCCTGCGTCCATACCTGCCCCATTGGAGCCCTGACCATCAAGGAATGAAAACACCCGCAGACGGCTTGAACGATGCCGTCTGCGGGTGAGCTTTATACTGCTTGCAGTTTTAAGTACAGATTGGCGGTGGCCTCCGCATCGCACCATGCCCGGTGGGCATCGTTTAGCGCAATGGAAAAATAGTCCGTCAAATAGCCAAGCTTGTAGCTGGGCAGTCCCTTGAGCTTCAATCGGGAAAGCTGAAGGGTGTCATCTACCGGATTTTCAATGCTTCGGCCCATTTGGGCAAGGTCTCGCTCCAAAAACTTGCAGTCAAACTTGGCATTGTGGCAAACCAGCGGAAGATTCCCCAGAAAGCTCAAAAATACAGGCAGCAGCTCATGGATTCTGGGATAGTCCTCCACCATGTCGTTGGAAATACCGGTCAGTGCCACCACCCGGGGCGGAATGGGGCGGCCCGGATTGACCAGAGTGGAGAACCGCTGTACCACGTCCCCGCCCTGTACCTTCACGGCGCCAATTTCCGTCACCTTATCCTTGGTGCCGGAAAGGCCGGTGGTCTCAAAATCCAGACAAACAAAGTCCTGAAAGCTTCCATTGCAAACGTAATTCATTGGTATTCCTTTCTTTGGAGGCGGCAGCGCATCCATATGCCGCCCTATATAATCTTCCATGGGATTTCCCTGCCCTCTGCGAAAAGCTTGCAGGCCGCTACGCTGCAGCGGGCCATTTCCTCCACGGCCTCGCCGGTATAGAAGGCCATATGGGGGGTAAAGACCACGTTGGGCATATCCTTTAGAATGCTGAGGGCACGATTCCCAATCTGATCCGACATCTTATTGAAGTGGTACAGCCCCGCTTCCCCTTCTACCACATCCAGCGCTGCACCGCCGACTTTTCCGGTCTCCAATGCATCGATCAGCGCCTGCGTATCCACGAGGCCGCCCCGGGCGGTGTTGACGAGGATTACGCCGGGCTTCATTTTCTCCATGGCATCCCGGCTGATGATATGCTGTGTTTCCGGGGTCAGCGGCATGTGCAGGGAGATGATATCGCTTTCCCGGTACAGCGTTTCAAGGGAGACCTGCTCTCCGGCCAGACCGGGACGGCTGGTTCTGTTCCAGTAAATCACACGACAGCCAAAGCCCCGAAGCTCTTCCATAACTCTTGCGCCGATGCGGCCTGCCCCGAGAATGCCCACGGTGCAGCTGCGGAGCTGCCGCCCCATAAGCCCGGGCATGGAGAAATCGTGAAGGTCCGCCCGCTGTATCACCCGCTTTGCATTCCGCAGGGCCATGAGCATCAGCATTACCGTATAGTCCGCCACGGCATCCGGCCCATAGCCGGCGTTGCAGACGGTGAAGCCCAGTGCCTTTGCCGCCGCCATGTCGATGTGGTCATAGCCGATGGTGCGGGTGCTGAGGAGCCGTACCCCGGCCTCATGCATGGCCTCCAGCAGCTCAAAATGAATGGGCGTTGCCACCACGGAGACCGCATCATAGCCCCGCAGCATGGGAATGTAATACTCCATGTTGTCCTTGGTCAGCTGCGCCGGCGTAAGGCCGATTTCCAAGTGGTATTCCAGTGCCAGCCGACGAAAGATCGCTTCCTCATCATAAGGGCGGCAGCCAAAGACGTATAAGCGCATTGTGATCCCTCCCGGAGCTGTTTTGGCTATTCTATCATAATCCACGGAAAACTGACAACACTTTTCTGCACCCAAAAAGTTTGCCGCCCCAAATGGGCGGCAAACGCAGCTTTGGATGGAATTACAGCACAGCCTTTTTGAGGTCCTCTGTCCGGTCCGTGCGCTCCCAGGGAAGGTTCAGCTCCGGACGGCCAAAGTGACCGTAGGCAGCGGTGGCG
>ERZ773103.3126-NODE-3126-length-14003-cov-10.148480_pt1 | contig 14003 bp, 10 predicted proteins | sample MGYA00511118_ERZ773103 | MGnify/ENA primary metagenome ERZ773103 (study PRJEB29015, sample SAMEA2737821) | human gut metagenome | biome: human gut; feature: human-associated habitat; material: faeces | place: China | collected 2012 ... | reverse complement strand
ATGTATACTTTTATTTCTTCAACATCTTTGTTATATGCTTTAAGGTTTAATGCAGCTACTACTTCTGAACTGCCATCTTCCTTAGTTTCAGTTGCCTTAACAACTGCTGTGCCTGCTTTGTCAACTCTTATTACTCCACCATCAGAACCAACCATAATAGCTCCGCTAGGTTCTACACTTTCATACGACCATTCGATTTTACTTGTTGAAGGTACTCCTTCTAAGCTTAATGAACCGGCAATATTAGAGCCGTTAACATCGTTGCATGAAATTTCTAAATTCTGATTTTCTACTGTAACTACTGTGTTGTCAAACTTAGTAAACTTAACTGTGTATTTGTTTGCAGGTAAAGTACTTCCCGAATTGTAATCCTGGCTTTCACCAAAATATGGATAACCTGTATTTCCGTTTCTTCCCCAGCTTACACCGTTTTCGCCCTTATTTTCATTTAAAGCACTTACAAAATCTAAAGATTTCATATAATCCTTAGTTTCTGAATATGAATTAACAAGAGCACTTTCAGGAATAACACTGTTGTCTAATGTTTCTAACCAATATGTATTAATTAACTGTCCTTCTCCTGCAGTATCGTTAGTTCCGTACTGATTAAAGAAAGCACCTGCCTTGCCTTCACTTACTGAATAGCTGTTAGATACAATACCTGCATCTGTTAATCTTCTGGCAAAACCGCAAGTTCCTGTTCCTGAAATATCTGTATAACAGTTAATAATTGCACCTGACATATTGCTTCCAAGAGGTCCCTTATATCCCTGACCAACATTCATTGTTCCTGTAAAATAAACATTCTGAATTATACCATCTTCACTTACATTTGAAAAAATTCCATCTGAAATGTTTTCAATTTTAATAGAATGTCCTTTTCCATCAAGAACACCCTTAAAGTTTTCCATGCTAAAATAAAAATCATCTTCTGTGTTTTTAACTGTAATATCATTGTCTAAAACATAATATTTTCCACTTGAAGCTGTAATCGCATTTAAATCTTTTAATGTTTTTATGTGCGTAATCTTACTGTCATCTGTTGGCAATGCTACAGGCTTAGTCGGTTTATTATTCTTTAAATTACTAATTGCAGATACTAAATTATTTGTAGCTTTTGTAACCTGTGATTTTGTTGCATTGTTATCACTATTAACTTTAATTGCTTCTGCTAAAGCTTCCTGTAATGCATTCCATGACTTATCAGTATAGTCAGCCTTTGTTATCTTCTGAGCAACTTCAATCTGTGCTACTAACTGAGTTTTGTCAACAATATCAGATGGTACTGTTAAAACAGGCAATCCATTATTGCTTCCATCAGTTGGTAATGACCATTCAAAGCCTGTGTCAGTAATGTCTGTGTTTAATTTTTCAATTGCATCAGAAGTTTTCAATTCGGCTTCTGTCATTTTTCCACAGTTAACTTTTTTAGAAGCTGTACCACTGTATTCCATTGAGGCTGGTGTATGTCCTGCTGAAAAATAGCAGTTAGACATTGTAGACTGGGCTGATGAACTTGTATATGCTATTCCTCCCATAGAATAGTCACCAAAACTTCCTGCAAAATAGCAGTTTGAAATCGTAGAACCTGACATTGTTCCTACTAATCCACCTACTTCTCCCCAATCTGTTTTTGCTTTTATTTTTGCAGTTGAATAACTATTTACAATTGTACCTGAAACAGTATTTGCCATACTTCCTGATTCATCAGGTAATGTAATTTCAGAAGTACTTGTTACTCCAAGGTTTTCGATTGTTCCTTCAACATTATCTGCCAAATATGTATCTGCTAATGTGATTGTGTGACCTTTTCCATCTAAAGTTCCCTTAATATCTTTAATATACTGACCTGATTCTAAAGTAATATCATCAGTTAATGCATAAACATCTCCCTCTTCAATTACTTCAGGTAATTCTGATGCATCCTTGATTGTGTAAGGATCATCTGCAGTACCCTTTCCATTAACACCTACTGTTGGAATTGTATAAGGGTATGCATTCCAATCATCAATAAAGTATGCAGTTATTTTTTCCCCATCTTTAAGAGTATACTGAGGCATAACTACATTAGGATCAGGATCTGCACCATTTATGGCAAACATCCAACTACATGCATCACCGTTAGAACCACTTCCAAGAACTGTTCCGTCAGGCTTTGTAATGCTGTTTAATCCATTCCAACTATTTTTTTCATAACTATATCCATTGCTTTCCAATGCTTTCTTAAAAGCATCATCAGCAGTTGCCCCTTTGTCAACTGTAACTTTGTAGTTTACAATCCAGTTCTCGAAACGGGTATGTGCTTCTGTTCCGTGAACGCTGTCGCCTACTACTGTTACAGATACAGTTATCTGTTCCTTAGTTTCAGACTCTTCTGCCTGAACACTTGTATTTGCAAAAACATTTACAGTATTAAACTGAGCAAACATAAGTGCACATACTAAAACTAAGGCAACGCCACTTTTCCAAAGTTTTTTCATTCTGTTCCTTATGATGTAACTTTACATCATCTCTCCTTTCATTTTTCCTTTTTAACACCACTGTTTCCTATCACTTATTAAGTAAAAAAATCGGGACACAACATTATTGTGTCCCGGCAAAATCAAAACTCGCGTAACAAACCTTCAGATTCAATCTGAAAGCCTGTCTTTAAAAAGCTTATAACTTGCCATTTGCAATTACGTGTGTAAATGGAAGAAATTCTAAGCAGGTCTCCTGACTTATGCAGTAACGTTTTTTCTACCTTCTCATGCCTTGGCACAATGGTTGACTTCTATATAAAAGCCACTGAAAAAACTACACATTTACAGTAGCACGACTGTACAGGTCTCTCACCTGTTTCCCTCTTAGCTCTAAAAACAGACTTTAGAGAACTTAGAATCGTTGTGTTAAAATCGGTGTTATTGTACCACGTTTTTTATAAATGTTCTAGAGCAAATAATAATTATTATCTGCTGTTGTATTCATTTGCTCTTCATCTCCCCATTTTAATTTTTTACTTTTATTTTCTTTTTTACGAACATGTTTTTTTATTTTACTGTCTTTTAAATAAAACGATGGTCGTTTTGTCTAATCCTGAATTAGTAAATCTATATTATTTTCCAAGATTTGTGTTCAATACAGGCTCCATCTCCTTACTGCATAAAAGAAAAACGAGACGACCGGAGTCGTCTCGTAAAAAGTCTAACTTTTTGGGGTCACCTCAATATTCAAATTGATCTCAGACTTTTTTATGTTCATATTATAAGCGTGTTCCAAGGTTATTATCCTACCTTTATACATGCGCAGATGGAACAAAACCTTTTAACACTATAATCTTATAAGAATATATACTTCAATACGAATAATACTGCTAATACGTATAATAAAGGTTTAACTTTCTTTCCTTTACCTGTTACTAAGTTAAGTAATACGTATGAAATGATTCCTACTGAGATACCTTCTGAAATGCTGTAGAATAATGGCATTGCAATAATGCAAAGGTATGCAGGAATTGCTTCTGTTAAGTTATCATCTGTAAACTTAATATCTGTAACAGCACCAAACATAAGGAATCCTACCATAATAAGTGCAGGAGCTGTAGCGAATGATGGAATTGTAATGAATAATGGTGAGAAAATCATTGCTATAAGGAATAAAACACCTGTTATTACTGATGTAAGACCTGTACGTCCACCTTCAGCAACACCGGCTGATGATTCAACGAATGTTGTTGTTGTTGATGTACCAAGGATAGCACCTACTGATGTAGCAATAGCATCTGACATAAGTGCAGGTTTGATTTTTGGTAATTTACCATTTTCATCAAGCATTCCTGCTTTTGTACTTACACCAATGATTGTTCCCAATGTATCAAATAAGTCAACAAAAAGGAATGCAAATACAACGATGATGAAGTTTACAATACCTACTGCCTTAAAGTCAAGATTGAAACACTGTCCAAATGTATCACCTAAAGCTGAGAAGTCAAAACTTACAAACTTAGTAGGGATAACTGAGAAAAAGTCCTTTCCATCAGGAACGTAAATCTTTGTAAGTTCGCAGATGATTCCAAGAATCCATGTTGATACGATACCAACAAGAATTGAACCTTTTACTCTCTTAATATAAAGAATTGCTGTAATAAATACACCGATAACTGCTAATAATGCACAAATACCTGCTGTATGGAAATTCTGTGTAAAGTCTGTAATTGTAACAAGTGTTGATGAATCAACTACAAGACCAGCATTCTGTAATCCAATGAATGCGATGAATAAACCGATACCTACTGATACTGCTTTCTTAAGATTAACTGGAATAGCATCAAAGATAGCTTCACGAACATTTGTTAATGAAAGTATTATAAAGATAATACCTTCAACAAATACTGCAAATAATGCTATCTGCCATGAATAACCCATTTCTCCACAAACTGTGTATGCAAAGTAAGCGTTAAGTCCAAGACCTGCTGATAAAGCAAATGGAAGATTAGCCATAAGAGCCATACACATTGTACCAATAAATGATGCAAGACATGTTGCAATAAGAATAGCTTCCGGATTCATACCTGAAGCGCTTAAGATGCTTGGGTTTACAGCAAGAATATATGCCATAGTCATAAATGTTGTAACACCCGCAACTACTTCTGTTTTTACGGAAGTGTTGTTCTCTTTGAGTTTAAATATTTTTTCTAACATTTTCCTCTCGTATAGTTTCCTATACTTTTCCTTTCTATAAAATATATTTGCTAGCGCAATCTTTATTATAGCAGAGCTTGAAACAATTTTCTACAAAAAAAATGTATGAAGAAAATGGCAAAAATTATACATATCTTATAAACACCGCAACTACTTAATCGGAATATCAAATATAAAGCTTACGTCTCCCTTGCCTTTTTTTGCACAAATGTTCCCTTTCTTTTTTAGATTACTTTTTAATACTATCTGTTTGATATTATCTCTTTTAATCTTATCGTTCTTAATCTTATAATTTTATTTTTTAATATTCTACTACCCTTACCTATATTAAACCTTAAATATGTGTCAGGATGTTAATTTGTGGTAAAAAAGTTAGTTACATATTTTCCAATCTGCATAGTAATTTGTTTATTCCCTGAATTTGACTAATTATTTTTATTATTTTCATATGTTATGGATTATAATTTTTGTATTAATTATAATATTTTTTATATTTATGTGTTGTTGTATAATTACTATTATAATTACACTATATATTTTATAAGAATTTGGAGATTTAAAATGATTGATTTTGAAAAAACTAAGCTTATTCTTGCTTCAAACTCACCGAGACGAAGCGAGTTACTTAAACAGGCGGGATATGAGTTTGAAATTATAGCTTCAAATATGGATGAACAAACTTCTGAAACTGAACCGGCACTTGTTGTTAAAGACCTATCTCTTCAAAAAGCAACAAACGTATTTAACAGTATTATGAAAGTTGTTAACCTGTCTCTTGACGCATACGAGGGTGTTTCACTTATGATTATCGGTGCTGATACAATCGTTGCAAAAGACAACCAGATAATGGGCAAACCCAAAGATCATGACCAGGCATTTGATATGTTAAATCTGCTTCAAAATAACACCCATCAGGTATACACCGGAGTCAGCATTATTCTCTATGATTTTGAAACTAAAGAGAAAAAAGTTCACTCCTTCCACGATTGCACTGACGTTGAATTTTACCCGATGACTGACAGTGAAATCAATTCCTATATTGAAACAGGTGACTGCTATGATAAAGCCGGAAGTTACGGCATCCAAGGCTCTTTCGCCATACACGTTAAAGGAATCCACGGTGATTACAATAACGTTGTAGGACTACCTATTGCAAAGTTATATCATGAATTGGAGGAAATGTAAGTAAAATAACATTATACAATTTTGAAAACTTATCAGAACTATATAATGCGAATCAGCAACACCTTTTAATCAACCTATTATCGATTAACCAAACTCTGAATAGCATACTATTAATTAGCCTATCACTTGGTTTTCATTAAGTGATAGGTTAATTATCTTTTATGTTTGATTTATTTTATATTAGGTTTATGTATTTAATTTATTACACCAAGAAAGTTTTAATTATCTTTTCAACATTTCTTGTATCCAATGGGCAACTTTGTGATTCATATGTTTCAATAAGATTATCTCCAACTATAAAATTATTACTTATATAGGAATTTTTCTTTTTTAATGCTTTAATTATGTAATCTTTATTATCCATCATCCCATAATGTTCCCAATAATACTCTTTCCTTGTTGCTACATTTAATACTTTAAAATCTGGTTTTACATACCCATATCCCTTTAGATAAAGTGGGACTTCATAACAATAAGGTATATTCATCATATTTAATTTATCTGCAATAATTTTCTCTGATTTCGATTTAACACTTTCGCCTTTTTCAGTCAAAATTTCTATATCTTCTCCTACTTTTATGCTATACACATACTTACTTGCCTTTGCTATTATTTCCTCCTGCTTTTTATACCAATCACATATATATGCCATATCATCTTTGACATACATTTTAATCTTTTCTAACTTAGGTTCAGAAATCTTATTAACCACATCTAATACTGATTTTTCATTATATTTCTTAACAAATTTTTCTATTAATTTCCTTTGCTCACATATAGTTTTTAATACTTTCTCTGTATATTCTCTTTGAATTAATTCCGTAGCAAACTTATCTTCCGATTTTTTAAGATATTGCCAATCTGTCTCGCTATCCTTCTTCCAAAAAAATTGACAACAATTTTCTCCTCTTCTTTTTGCATAAATTTTGCCTTCCGGTAATTTTGTTAACTCTTTCAATGCATTCTTCTCAATTACTGATAATTCATCTAACTTATCTTCAAGTTCTTTTCTAACGTAATCTTTTCCCATGCAATCCCCCCTATTTTTATAATTTTGTTTTTTTCATTACATAACGCTATCATAAACATTGCCATTAATACTTTTCGATCAATTTATAACTACTAATTATAGCCAGTATATGTAACATTTATCTTTTATGTAGCGTTTTTTATTTCTTATGTTGCATTAATTATATTCTTATATGAGTAACATGTCAATTACTATTTTTTATAATAATTCAATTCTTTCTTATTTGTACTATATAGATAACTTTTCGCCTGTATGGTACAGATTTCCACATACGACTTATTCAATTTTTCTTCATCTGTACCATATGAATAGTTTTTCCTCTGTATGGTACAGATTTCCACATACGACTTATTCAATTCTTCTTTATCTGTACCATATGAATAGTTTTTCGTCTGTATGGTACAGATTTCCACATACGACTCATTCAATTTTTCTTCATCTGTACCATATGAATAACTTTTCGTCTGTATGGTACAGATTTCCACATGCGACTCATTCAATTCTTATTCATCTGTACCATATGAATAACTTTTCCTCTGTATGGTACAGATTCTCACATACGACTCATTCAATTCTTCTTCATCTGTACCATATGAATAACTTTTCCTCTGTATGGTACAGATTTCCACATGCGACTCATTCAATTCTTCTTTATCTGTACCATGTGGATAACTTTTCGCTTATATGGTACAGATTCCCCATCTAAGCACAAAAATTTTACACACTAACTCTCTCCTTCCACGCAACCATGTTCATATGGGGCAGATATTGAAAAGCTTGAATAATAACAAGCTTAGAATCTACCACATATCCCACAAAACTATATTCATATGGGGCAGATATTGAAAAGCTTGAATAGTAACAAGCTTAGAATCTACCACATATCCCACAAAACCATATTCATATGGGGCAGATATTGAAAAATTCAATAGTAACAACCTTACAATCCCCCCCTCACAACACAAAAATCCCCGCGTCTTTCGACGCGGGGACTAATATATCAACTATATATTATATTTGATTATTTGTTAGCTTCTGCTGCTTTGATAGCTGCTGTAAGCTGTGGAACGATCTTGTTTAAGTCTCCAACGATACCATAATCAGCTACGTCAAAGATTGGAGCATCTTCATCTTTGTTGATTGCGATGATAAGATCTGATTCTTCCATACCAGCTACATGCTGGATTGCTCCTGAAATACCAATTGCAAAGTAAACCTGTGGACGAACTGTTTTACCTGTCTGTCCAACCTGTCTGTCTACTGGTAACCAACCGTTATCTGTAACAGCTCTTGAACATGAAACTTCTCCACCGAGAGCTTCTGCAAGATCTTCAAGAAGCTTGAAGTTTTCAGCTGAACCAACACCACGTCCACCTGATACTAAAATCTTAGCGTCCATGATATCTACTGTTTCAGCAACTGACTTAATTACTTCCTGAATTTCAACATATTTGCTGTTCTTTTCTAATTTAGCGTCAAAGTTAATAACTTCTGCCTTTGCGCCTGGCTTTGGTTCTGCCTTCTGCATAACACCGGCACGAACTGTAGCCATTTGTGGTCTATGATCTGGACATGCAATAGTAGCAATTGTGTTACCACCGAATGCAGGACGAGTCATAAGAAGCTGATTGTGTTTCTGTTCTCTACCTGGAATTGGGTTGATTGGGAAATCACCAATTTCAAGAACTGTACAGTCAGCTGTAAGACCTGTTGCTACTCTAGCTGAAACTGTAGGACCTAAATCTCTACCGATTGCTGTAGCACCGACTAACATAATTTCAGGCTTGAATTCATTAATAACTGCTGTTAAAGCCTGAGCATATGGTTCAGTTCTATATGTTTCAAGTTCAGGATTATCAACAACGATAACCTTATCAGCGCCATATTCAGCTAACTGATCAACTAAATTTCCAACGTTTGATCCAAGAAGTACTGCTGTTACTTCTGTATTTAATGGTTTTGCAAGTCTTCCTGCTTCTCCAAGTAACTCGAATGCGATACCGCTTAATTCGTTATCTACCTGCTGAGCGAAGACATATACGCCTTTATAATCTTCTAAATTAATGTTCTGCATAATTATAATCTCCTCTCTACTAAATAACGTGCTTTGTTAATAATTTGTCCATGATGTAATCAACTGCTTCATCAGGTGAATCAGGAGTAACCTTTTCTCCAGCACCCTTACGAACTTTGTCAGAAGCCTTAGCAATCTTTGTAGGTGAACCCTTTAATCCAAGGTCTCCATCCTCTACGTCAACAAGATTTGCTCTTCCCCAAGTTGTGATTTCAGCATCACATGCATCAAAAATTCCACCTGGAGTCATGTAACGTGGCTCGTTTAATTCTGAAAGAGCTGTAATTAATACAGGCATTTTTGCTTTAAGCATATGATGTCTATCTTCATACTGTCTCTTAACAATTACGCTATCTCCGTCAACTTCAATACCTTCAGCATATGAAATTACAGGGATTCCAAGATGTTCAGCGATCTGTGGTCCAACCTGAGCTGTATCACCATCGATAGCCTGACGTCCTGTAATAATGATGTCGTAATCTTTAATATTTCTAATTGCACCAGCGATTGTAGTAGATGTAGCCCAAGTATCAGCACCACCTAAAACTCTATCTGTTACTAAGATTCCATTGTCAGCACCCATAGCTATAGCTTCACGAAGAACATCTTCAGCCTTTGGAAGACCCATTGTAAGAACTGTAACTTCAGCGCCGTACTGATCTTTTAATCTAAGTGCAGCTTCAAGACCTGCTTTATCATCAGGGTTCATAATTGTAAGCATTGCACCTCTATCTAATGTACCATCTGGGTTAAATTTAACTCCACCCTTTGTATCAGGTACCTGTTTTACACAAACGATAATTTTCACGATTAGTACCTCCTATTATTTTAATAAGTTTGCAGAGATTACCATACGCTGAACTTCTGAAGTACCTTCGTAGATTTCTGTAATCTTAGCATCTCTCATCATTCTTTCAACGTCATATTCTCTGATATAACCATAACCACCATGTAACTGAACAGCCTTAGTTGTAACTTCCATTGCAACTTCTGCTGCGCATAATTTAGCCTGAGCAGCTTCAAAAGAGTATGTCTTCTGTGTAGCCTTAGCCATTGCTGCTTTGTAAACAAGCAACTTAGCAGCTTCTACCTTAGTAGCCATATCTGCTAACTGGAACTGTGTATTCTGGAACTGTCCGATTGATCTTCCGAACTGTTTTCTTTCCTTTACATATTCGATAGTTGTTTCTAAAGCGCCTTCTGCAAGACCAAGAGCCTGTGCAGCGATACCAATACGTCCACCATCAAGTGTATGCATTGCAATGTTGAAACCTTTACCCTTCTTACCAAGTAAGTTTTCAGCTGGGATACGGCAATCTTCAAAAATTAATTCATATGTTGCTGAACCACGGATACCCATTTTCTTTTCTTTTGTTCCGAATGTAAATCCAGGAGTTCCTTTTTCAACGATAAATGCTGAAATTTCTTTCATCATTCTACCACGTTTTTCAACTTTACCTGTTACGGCGATTACAATATAAACATCTGCGTACTTACCATTTGTAATAAAGCACTTAGAACCGTTTAATACCCATTCATTTGTAGCTTCATCAAAAACAGCCTTTGTCTGCTGTCCCTGAGCATCTGTACCTGCACCTGGTTCTGTAAGACCGAAAGCACCTAACTTTTCACCCTTTGCAAGTGGAACTACATATTTCTTTTTCTGTTCTTCTGTACCGAATGTCATAATAGGATCGATACAAAGTGATGTATGAGCTGATACGATAACACCTGTTGTACCACATACTTTTGATAATTCTTCAACACACATAGCATATGTTAAAGGATCACATCCCTGTCCGCCATATTCCTTAGGAACTGGAATACCAAGGAAACCATATTTTGCCATCTTTTCAACTGTCTCAACAGGGAACTGTTCATTTTCATCTGTTTCCTGTGCAAGAGGTTTAACTTCATTTTCAGCGAATTCTTTGAAAAGAGTTCTTGCCATTTCATGTTTTTTGCTTAAAGTAAAATCCATTTATCTTTCCTCCATATTTATTGTTTGCCCTAATTACTGAGCATCAACTGGTGTTTTTGTACGATCTGCGTTATAAACGTAGAATCCCTTACCTGATTTAACACCAAGGTTTCCACCTCTAACCATCTTACGGATTAATGGACATGCACGATATTTGCTGTCTCCTGTTTCATTGTAAAGAACATCCATAATTGCAAGGCAGATATCTAAACCAACGAAATCTCCTAATTCAAGAGGTCCCATTGGGTGATTTGCACCAAGTTTCATTGCTGCATCAATACCAGCGATGTCTGAAACACCTTCCATCTTAATGAAAGCAGCTTCGTTAATCATTGGGATTAAGATTCTGTTAACTACAAATCCGGCAGCTTCATTTACCTGTACAGGTGTCTTGCCGATTTCTTTTGAAATCTTAATGATTTCTTCTACTGTTTCGTCAGGTGTGTTAACGCCTGCGATAACTTCTACTAATTTCATTCTATCTGCAGGATTGAAGAAATGCATACCAATCATAGGACGTGTAAGACCATTTCCAATCTCTGTAATTGAAAGAGATGATGTGTTTGAAGCAAAGATACATTCAGGCTTACAAATTTTATCTAATTCGCCAAATGTTGTTTTCTTAACTTCCATATTTTCAAAAGCAGCTTCTACGATTAAATCGCAGTCAGCACATAAGTCTTCTTTAAGACCTGGTGTGATTCTTGCAAGAATACCATCAACCTGCTCCTGTGTCATTTTTTCTTTCTGTACAAGTCTTGCATAACCTTTAGCAATCTTGTCTTTTCCACCTTCAGCCCATTCCTGCTTGATGTCACATAATGCTACTGTGTATCCATCAACCTGAGCGAAAGCCTTAGCGATTCCCTGGCCCATTGTTCCGGCACCAATTACTCCTACCTTCATCTTTTTTCCTCCAAAAATACTTTTGCGAACTTGTCGCTTATTTATTCTGTAATGGATTAAACCATTACCTTAAATATGTGTGAAGAAATTCTTCCCACGGTTAAAACCGGAAAATCCGGTATTTAAAACAATATTAGCTGTGCCAAAGCACAATTACAAACTATTAGCAGTTCTTAAATGGAACAACTTTAAGTTTCTTTTCTTTATCCTTTTCAAGGAAGTTACCCATTCCGGCTTTCTGATCTTCTGTTTCGAAGCAGCTTCCGAATAATTTTTCTTCGATAACGATAGCATCATCCATAACTGCATCAAGTCCATCATTAATTGCCTTCTTGCAAGCTCTAACAGCGATAGGTGCATTCTTTGCAATACCTGCTGCTAACTTCTTTGCAGCATCCATAAGTTCTTCCTGTGGATATACTGCATTTACAAGACCGATTCTGTAAGCTTCGTCAGCCTTAATATTTCTTGCTGTATAAATCATCTGCTTAGCCATTCCAGGTCCAACGATTCTTGCAAGTCTCTGTGTTCCACCGAAACCTGGTGTAATTCCAAGACCTACTTCAGGCTGTCCGAAAATAGCGTTTTCTGAACAAATTCTAATATCACAACTCATTGAGATTTCGCATCCGCCACCTAAAGCGAATCCGTTAACTGCTGCGATTACTGGAATTTCTAATGTTTCAAGCTTTCTGAAAACATCATTACCTTTCTTACCAAAAGCTTCACCTTCTGCCTTTGTAAGTGTTGACATTTCTCCGATATCAGCGCCTGCAACAAAAGATTTGTCTCCGGCACCTGTTAAAATAAGTGCTCTTGTTTCATTAATATCAATTGAATCAATTGTTTCATTTAATTCATCAAGAACCTGGCTGTTTAATGCGTTAAGAGCCTTTGGACGATTGATTGTAAGAATTCCAACGAATCCTTCCTGTTCATATGTAATGAATTCCATTGTTTTTTCTCCTTAATAAAAATAACTTTTCAAGTATTGAGACTTAATTATAAAAAGGTGTTTATTAACACCATAAAAGCTGGCAGTTTTACTACCAGCCCTGGTTATATTTAAAATTAGTCACGTTCAACGATTGTAGTACATCCCATTCCGCCACCGATACATAAAGTAGCAAGACCCTTCTTAGCGTCTCTCTTCTGCATTTCGTGAAGTAATGTTACAAGGATACGACAACCTGATGCACCTACTGGATGACCAAGAGCAATAGCACCACCGTTTACGTTTACTTTGCTCATATCGAACTTTAAGTCTCTAGCTACTGCTACTGACTGAGCTGCGAAAGCTTCGTTAGCTTCGATTAAGTCCATATCATCAATTGTCATGTTAGCTTTTGCTAATGCTTTCTTAGTTGAAGCTACAGGTCCAACACCCATGATTGATGGATCAACACCACCAAGTGCTCCTGTTACGAATGTAGCCATTGGCTTAACACCTAATTCTTTAGCTTTCTTCTTTAAGTTTTCTTCAGCCATGTAAGTATGTGCAATACCGGTCGGGCATGCTGTGACAGCCAGAATACGGAACTGATCTTCCGAGGTCGCTTCGTCTGCTTTCAGTTTTTCATCCAGATCCGGTGCTTCCTGATCTGCTTCATCGACGATCTTCATAAATTCTTCCGGGCTTTTTGCATTCTGCAGTGCTCTGGAAAAATCCTCATCCATCAGAAGTACGGAAAGTTTGCTGAGCACCTCCAGATGTACATTATCCTCGGTGTTTGGAGCTGCAATCAGAAACAGTAAATTGACAGGTGCTCCATCTAACGCGTCAAACTCTACACCATCCTTTACTACCATAGCTGCCAGTCCCGGTGCTTTCACAGCATCTGACTTGCAGTGTGGGATCGCAATTCCCTCTCCAATTCCGGTTGTTCCTTCTTCTTCTCTTGCAAAAACCCCCTTGCGGTAAGTTTCCACATCGCGGATTTTTCCGCTTTTTGCCATGAGATCAACCATTTGGTTTAAAACATCCTGTTTTCCGGCTGCAGAACCGTTCAGTTCAATGCTCTCGGCTGCAAGCAAATCTCTGATTCTCATAGTATACCCTCCTTAAAATAATTTTTTATTTGCATCCATCAATGCAAGTACTTCCTTTTTTGTTGCCAATTCTTCGGAAAAAGCACTGGCACTTCCGGT
>ERZ773103.3123-NODE-3123-length-14009-cov-23.660384_pt1 | contig 14009 bp, 17 predicted proteins | sample MGYA00511118_ERZ773103 | MGnify/ENA primary metagenome ERZ773103 (study PRJEB29015, sample SAMEA2737821) | human gut metagenome | biome: human gut; feature: human-associated habitat; material: faeces | place: China | collected 2012 ... | reverse complement strand
TTGCGGACATTTAAGAAGATATAAAAAGATAGTCAAAAAGACATATATAATTTTTACTAATTTATTATTGGGATTTAAATTAGGATTTGTTTCAATTCTATAAATAGTACTCTCACTTACTCCTAAGCCCTCTGCAAGCTCTTTTCTAGAAACGCCTCTTTCTATTCTTTTATTCATAATTATCTCATTAACATTCATTATCCGTCACCCTTTTAATTCATGTTAACAATTAAATCGTGCATTTTACGCATTATAAAAGATACCTTCAGGAACGGTACATACTCTTTCATGCACGTTCTATTGACTTTATATTCGTGTCAAATATAAAGTACACTTAAGGAGGTAATTATGATAAACTATTTAATTGAAAAATACTTTGCATTGTTAGGTGGAGTTGCATATAGTAGTGCATCATCAGAATCTTTATTAAATCTATATGAATTCAAAAAACCTGAACAATTAAAGGATTTAAACAAATAAGGAAGGTGGCATCATTATGAATATTTTGATATTAGAGGATACAAGTACTTTTGTAGAGGAGTTTGTTGATATACTCAAAAATAACAATCTATTCACTGATGCCCATTTCTTTTGTCTAGGGGATCACTTTGAAGAGATTGATAACACAAAAGACTACCAAGTTATTTTTATAGATGTTCATTTAAGTAAATCAATAAATGGTATCGATTTTTCTATAGAACTTAAAAAGAGGTTTCCCAAAGCACTTATTGTTTTTGTGACCATGAACAACAACTTTGTTCATAAATCTATGGAACTTCAACCATTTTATTTCATTAGAAAAGATCATTTAAATGAAGACATGTCCATCTTCTTTAAAATGTTTAAAGAACATTTAGAGAACACAAGTTTTATAGTCATTAACGCTAGAGAAAAACGTGTACGTATTAATACCAGTGATATTATCTACATAGAAGCTGATGGTCATTACTTAAAAATTATCACACTAGATGGTGAATATAAATTTAAAGAAAAAATCAAAGAATTCCAAAAACAACTTAATAATAACAATATCATTCAAGTGCACAGATCCTATCTTATTAATTTAGATTTTGTCTATGATGTAAATTCCAAGTTCATCATCTTAAGAAATAAGAAAGAAATCAATATAGGTAAAACATATAAAAAGAAATTTAAACTAACTTATCAGGATTATTTACTCAATGGTAGCTTATAGTATATTTCTTAATTTTGTAGAAGTATTTACACTTACTGCTTTCGTTTACCTTTATTATTCATTTTCAAGTAGAAAACAGTTTTGTCTTCTACTTGCTTCTTTATTCTTAATATGTGAATTATGTGATATTTTTAAAGAAAATGGTTTTGTACTCTTAGTAAGTTATTTTATTATAAGTTGTTCTTTTATCATATTAGGGAAACATAAAATTCAATTTGGCGATATGTTTATACTTGGTGGATATTTATTTTTAATGATTAACTATCCTTACATATCTTATTGTCTATATAATAAAATACTAGATGCTGGATATGAAACTGTATACTACATTTGTGCAGGTATAACTTCTAAATTATTTTTAATTCTTGTAACCTGTTGGTTACTTAGACATTTAAAGTTCACATTTCCTGTTCCTAACAAACAATACTCATTAGTAATTATCACAGAAGTTGTTATTTTAAGTATTTTTGGAATGATCAGTTATGATAATGTAGAAGTAACAGCATCTTATAGTCCTGTTATTATTTGTATTTTATTATTGATTACTTTTATTCTTATCATTATTAATGGTATTTATCTAAACCGAATATACACAGAAAAGATGCAATATGAAAAACAATTACAAAAAGAAAAATATATAAAACAAAGCTTACGTCTCATACAAAACATTAGTTATGATATTGATGATAAGAAACATCGTATTCATTGGATATTAGAACACATTAAACACTTAAACAACGATACCAATCCAGAAATATCCAAAGCTATTGAACAATATCAATCTAAAAACACTTACCAAAAATTAGTTGCATCTAAAAATCCAGTATTTGATATTTTGATTTCTGTAAAAATCAATAGATTACAAGATGATAATATAAGTATTAAACCTTTCTTTGAAATTAGCCAAAATGAAAAATATGATGATTTAGATTTTATTGATGTTATTTCTGAAATATTAGATTATGTTAAAAGACATAATGAAATAACTTTGCACATCAAAGGTCAAGGTATTTATACGTTAGTTGAGCTTTATTCAGAAAATGATTTTTATGATTATGATAGATGTAAAATTGAATCTGATTTAATTGTTAAGAAAAAGAACATTTATAAAGATGGTATTTATTACATGAAATTTTTATTAAAAGGAACAGATGATGATGTTAGAGAAAATTTATGATAAATATGATTTTGATCAAGATTATGAAGTATATAAGTATGGTCAACAAGTTTTAATATTTAATTCAATCGTTAATATATTTATGTTTATTCTAGGATTATGTTTACATGAAGGACTTATGACACTAGTTTGGATGCTTGCATTTTCCGGATTAAGAGTGAATTTAGGCGGATATCATTGTGATAGTCCTGTTAAATGTTTTGTATCTTCCAATTTAATATTTTTTCTATCTATGCTTTCTTATAAATATTTAAGTTCGTATTTCTTATTATTATTTATTCCACTTGGAATACTATTTATGTTATTTTTTAAATATATTCCATTTATAAATAAAAAAGCAAAAATTACAATATGTACAGAACTTATTTGTTTATTTATTCCAAAAATAAATATGATTGTTATTCTAGCTTTATGCGAAAACATCATTTTATATTTAATGACAGCCAAAGAAAAAGTCAATTCGTAATGTGAATTGACTTTTTAAATACTATTTATTTTGTAGATATTCATCCATTGCCTTAGCTGCTTTTTTACCAGCACCCATAGCTAAGATAACTGTTGCTGCACCAGTAACAACATCTCCACCTGCATAAACACCATCTTTAGATGTTTTCATTGAATCTTCATCAACGATAATTCCACCCCAAGATTGGCAATCTAAACCAGGAGTTGTATGTCTAATTAATGGGTTTGGACTTTGTCCAATAGCAACGATAACTGTTCCTGTTTCAATTGTGAAGTTAGATCCTTCTTTAGCGATTGGTCTTCTTCTTCCAGATGCATCAGGTTCACCTAATTCCATTTCAACACATTCCATAGATTTAACCCATCCATCTTCACCTTCAATTTTAACTGGATTAGTTAATAGTTTGAAGATAATTCCTTCTTCTTTAGCGTGATGTACTTCTTCAGCACGAGCAGGAACTTCTTCAGGTCCACGACGATAAACGATATATACGTTTTTAGCTCCTAAACGTTTTGCAGTTCTTGCGGCATCCATAGCAACGTTACCAGCACCGATAACACATACTGTATCTGTTACTTTAACTGGAGTTGGATGATCTGGGAATTGATATCCTTTCATTAAGTTAACACGAGTTAAGAATTCGTTCGCTGCATAAACACCGTTTAAGTTTTCCCCAGGAATTCCTTGGAAACGTGGTAAACCAGCACCACTACCTACGAAGATTCCTTGATATCCTTGTTCTTGTAATTCATCAATTGTAATTGAACGTCCTACAACAACATTTGTTTCGAAATCTACGCCTAAAGCAGCAACACCATCTACTTCGCTTTGCACTAATTTTTTAGGTAATCTGAATTCTGGAATACCATAAGATAATACCCCACCTGTTTTATGTAATGCTTCAAAAACAGTCACATCATAACCTTTTTTAGCTAATTCACCAGCACATGTAATACCAGCAGGTCCTGATCCAATAACAGCAACTTTTTTACCATTTTTTTCAATTTTTAATTCTGCAGGTTTTCCATGTTCTCTATGATAATCAGCAACGAATCTTTCTAATCGTCCGATTCCTACTGATTCAGTTTTAATTCCTCTAACACATTTACCTTCACATTGATTTTCTTGAGGACAAACACGTCCACAAATTGCAGGTAATGCATTTTCTCTTGTAATTGTTTGATAAGCTTCTTCAAATTCACCTTCTGCAACATGATGAATGAATTCAGGAATTGGTACTCCTACTGGACATCCATCCATACAGAATGGTTTTTTACAATTTAAGCAACGAGTTGCTTCTTCCATAGCTTGTTCTTTTGTATATCCTAAAGAAACTTCTTCAAAGTTTTTATTTCTTACATTAGGATCTTGTTCAGGCATTTTAACCTTATTTGGTGACATATTAGGCATTATTTTGCACCTCCCATTAAATTACAAATACGATCTGCATTCGCATCTACTTGATGTTCTTCTTCTTTAAACATTCTTTGACGAGCCATTAATTCATCAAAGTCTACTGATAAACCATCAAAGTCTGGTCCATCAACACATGCGAATTTAATTTTACCATCAACAGTAACACGGCAGCATCCACACATACCTGTACCATCAATCATAATAGGGTTTAATGAAACCATTGTTTTTAAATTATGAGGTTTTGTTACCCCAACAACAGCTTTCATCATAGGTACTGGTCCAATAGCGATAACTTCATCAATTGGATCACCACTATCAATTAATTCTTGTAATTTAACAGTTCCAAATCCTTTTTCTCCTAAAGATCCATCATCTGTCATCACATATACATTTTTACAGAAAGCTTTGAACTTATCTGCCCATAATACATATTGTGCTTCACGTCCACCAATGATAACATCCACATCTACACCCATTTCAGCTAATTTTTTAAGTTGTGGATATAATGGTGCACTACCAACCCCACCGGCAATACCAACAACATGATTTGATTTATGTAAATCAGTTGGTACACCTAAAGGTCCAACGAAGTCAGTGATTTCATCACCTTCGTTTAATTTTGCTAATTGACGAGTTGAAAAACCTACAATTTGATAAATAATTGTAATTGTTTCAGCTTCTCGATCATAATCAGCAATTGTTAAAGGAATTCTTTCTCCATCTTCACCAACTCTTAAAATAATGAATTGACCTGGTTCGCACTTTCTAGCAACCATTGGAGCATGAACTTTCATTAATTCAACAACATCATTTAGTCTTTCTTTTTTGACTATTTTGTACATTTCTGGTTTCCCCCAATTCTTTTAGACTACCTCTATTATACGCTTATGTGAATAAAAAAACAACGTTCCTTCTAGTAAGATTTACTAAAAGAAAATCGTTGTTTTAATTTTTTAAAAATTCTATATTTTGAATATTTTTTGCTCTTTCAAGCTTTTCAATTAAGTTAATATTATAGTTATTTTTAAACAATAAAGAATATAATATCCATTATATAATCTGCACTTACCTTTGATGAATAAGATCCTATCTTTGAAAAAATATTTTCTTTAGAACATATCGTTAAACAATAATCTGCATTTTTCTTAAATAGCTATCATTAATAGAAGTAACAGCAATCACTGTACCTTCTTTTTGTTTAATATAATTCACAATTCTTTTAATCTCTTGTTCCTCTCCAGAATACGAAATCACAATAGCAACACTATCTTTATTAGAAAGCATTGCTTGTCTATTTTGATCAGATGATATATGTTTTAGATTTATAATCACCTATTACTGAAGAGGCAAAATGTATTCTAAAGTCGTTATAGCTTTTTTCAACTAATTTTTTACAAAATCTTGAAATTGTTGATGGTGATGTATATGTAATTTCAGCTAAATCTGTTATTTTCAAATCAACAATATAATTGGCTATACCTTTTTCTAAATCTGTAAAGTTATCTTGATATTCTAACTTATAAAGTAAGCTCATAGTATCACCTCAATATAAAAATAAAATATTCTTACAACAATAAATAGTGTTATAGAATACTTTATAATTTATTTTCAAATATCTTAAAAAATCACTTTTTATTTTGAAAAATTTTTATTCTTTTTTTCCAATATAAACAGAAACCTTTTGACTTAAATTTTCATATACTTTTGTTGAGATGCGATGATCCGTAATAATACCATCGATTTCTTCCCAAGAACAAACTGTATATAATCCTTTTTCTTGAAACTTACTACTATCAGCAACCACAAAAACATAATCACTTTTTTCAATCATTTTCTTTTTAACTCCTAATTCTTGATAGGAATGACATGTTGGTCCATCACTATTTAATAATCCAGAAGTTCCTAAAACACAGACATCTACTTGAACTTTATCTAAATATTCTTCACTCCAATGTCCTACTATTGATTGATTTTTTTCTCTTTTTTGACCAGGAGTTAAAAACACATTATGTAAATTTCCATCTAATTGTTCAAATGCACCTATAGAAACCGTAAAAATATCTTTTGAAGGCATTAAATTAATATATGAACAACAACTTTGACAAGTACTTCCTGAATCAATGATCATACTATTATGTGCCATTAATATTGAAGAAATACAACGTGCAATTTCTTTTTTTTCATCATATTTTTGTTTTTCTCTAAATTCGATATTTTTTTCTGTTCCTAACGTTGCAAGTGTTGCTCCACCATATTCTTTTTTAACAACTCCTTTTTCTTCTAAAAAAGTTAAATCTTTACGAATTGTTTCCATACTTACTTGATATTTTTGGGAAAGTTCTTTTGCTTTGACATATCCTTTTTGATCTAATAAATCAACAATTTCTTGTAATCTTTTTGTTGCAGTAATAGCCATATTTCATCACTCCTTGAAGAGATTATAGCTACCTATATACAAAAACACAACTTGCGATTAGTTGCGTTTTAAACATACTTTTTATTTATTATAAAAAAAACTTAGGATTTCTCCAAGCTCTATTAAGCTTCTACAGCTTGTTTGTTTTGATATTTTTCGTAAGAAATTAAGAATGGTGTGTAAATAACTACAGAAATTGCAATTAAAATTGCTTGAGTTACTGCACCCATAATATTTGCACCTGTTGCCAAGAATCCAAAGATCAATGATGGACATGTCCAAGGTACTGTTAAACATGCAACTGGACAGAATCCAATAACTGTTAATACATAACCTACGATTTCAAGAACGATTGATGTTAATACAAATGGAATACCAAATGTAACTGTTTCGTTGATTTCGAATAATCCTGGAATTAATGATAATGAAGCGATTGCTTTGTTATCTTCACATTTAGAGAAAATAAAGATAGCAATAACTAAACCTAATGTACATCCAGAACCACCAATTTCACCCCACATTTGAATAGCATACATATTAATAATGTTTGTTGTTTTTTCACCTCTGTTGAATTTTTCAACGTTTTCAAGTGCTAATGGAGTAAAGATTGATTCTTTAACAGCTGATACCATATTATTACCATGAATACCTACTAACCAGAATAACATGATTACTAAATATAAAATAATAAAACCAGGAACAGTTGCACCTAAGCTTCCTAAAGGATCTTGGATACTGTTTTTAATAATATCATTTAAATATAAACCTGTTATGTTATAATATGCTGATCCAATACAAGCAGTAATGATCAATGTTAAAATAGCTGGTACTAAAACTTCGAATGCACGAGATACACCTGGTGGAACTTGATCAGGCATTTTAATGCATCTTGTTTTTCAAAGAACGAAAAAAGGAAAAGTAAACGGGCGTCGCTTACTTTTCCTACGTCATTCAATGAATATAGTTGTCAAAAAAATATCTAAGAGAAGAATGACTTTATAATCTTCTTTGATTACACTTTCATTTTACATATCTTTTATGAATTGAAAATGAAATTTATAGATTTTGATAATTATTTTCATATATTTTTTTATTTATGATTTAGTGTATGCAAATTATTTTCATCGATGTGCTTGAATAAAGGAAATATTTTTTAATTCAATTTCATTAAAATACTCTGACATATGATTATTCATCATTTCTGATGTCAAAGTTTCATCTGCACTATACCAACTTTTAGATTTAAAATAGTCTGCAATCTCAGGTGTTTTAAACGTACAATGATGTCTAGCATAAATTTCATTAAGTCCTAACCGTAACTGAGAATCATCTTTATTTTCTAAATCAGCTTCTGTAAGAAGTTCTGTATCACTATGAGCAAATATATATTCATCCTCATCTGTATTTTCTTCTACTGTTGTTTCTATTTTTTCATTTACAATAACTTGAAGGGCTTTTTCTTTACCTGATTCACTAGTACAAATTACTTTTGTCTTACCTGATGATAAAGCCGTAATTTTACCATTTGTATCTACGATACATATTTTTTCATTTTTCGATTGATAAGTACATTTAAGATTAGTTTGAATGGTATATTCATCTCCAATATTTAATGTAACTTTACTTTTTTCTAAATGTAATGGTTTTTCAACATGTTGACTAACAAGATTATCTGGTGAATAAGATGGTTTATTTCCTTTAAAAAATAAAATAAATCCTAACATAGCAATCACCACGACAAGTGCTATGATTCCTAAAATAATAATTTTAGTTTTTTTACGCACTTCTTTTTTATGTTTTTCTCTATTTTTAACCCTTGAACCTGCTTCTTCTACTTGGATATCCTCTTGCGATATTCTTGTTCCACAAATATCACAATATTTGGCTCCTTTTGTTAGTAAACTATGACATTTTGGACATAACATAATCATCATCTCCTTACCTTTATTATAAAATAAAATATATTGATTTTCACTACCCGTTTTAGTATAATGTCAAAGACTGGTTCGAGAGCCAAACCCAGTATAAAAAACTAAGAATAAGTAATGAAGATGGCTCTGTCATCTTTTTTATTTTATTTGGCTTCTAACTGTACTTTAGAAGAGGAGGACTACAAATGAATAATAAAAAGGTACAATTAATTGTAATGAATGCCATGATTGGTGCTGCTTATGCCGTTTTAACAATTTTAATTTCACCTATTGCTTATGGAGCAGTGCAAATGCGCTTAACTGAAATTATTGTTTTACTTGCATGTTACAACAAGAAATTTATTCCAGGACTTACTATTGGATGTTTACTTGCAAACCTTGCATCTCCAATGGGATTATATGACATTTGTTTTGGAACAGCTGCAACATTGATTGCTTGTCTTGGTATGTATTATGTTAAAAATGTTTTTGCTGGAGCTTTAATTGGTGGGGTTGTCAATGGTTTAATCGTTGGTTTAGAACTTTATCTAGCTTTAGAATTACCATTTATGATTAATGCATTCTATGTTTTCATTGGTGAATTTATTGTTTTAATTATTGGAGCATTCTTATTTAAATGTTTAGAAAAAAATAAAACACTTATGAATAAATATATTTTAGAATAGTAAAAAAGCTATAACAGCGAAATGCTTGTTATAGCTTTTATTTATGTTCTTCAATATAGTTTACTATATCGTTTACTGTTTTAAAATTCATAACGTCTTCATCAGGAATTTCAATTCCAAATTCTTCTTCAGCAGACATGATTAATTCAACTGAATCTAATGAATCTAATTCTAGATCTTCTTTTAATTTAGCATCTAAAGTAATTTTTGATTCATCAATATCCATTGTATCTTTTAAAATTTCTTTGATTTGATCAAGTACCATTTTATTTCCTCCTTCTGTATACAGCTATTATAACAAATGCTTTTGATTTGTAAACAAAACAATTTGACAAACAACCTAAAAGTCTATATCATTTAGGAAAGTATGTTTGGGAGGTAAAATAATGATTTTAAGACCAACGAAAATCGAAGATATTTCACGTGTCATTGACATTATTAATCAAGCAAAAACTTATTTCAAAAATAATGATATTGATCAATGGCAAGATGGATATCCTAATGAAGAAACAATTGAAAAAGATATAGAAAATAATGAAGCTTATGTTTTAGAAGAAGACGGTGTTATTTTAGGAACGTGTATGGTAACGATTCATGGAGAACCTGCTTATAACCGTATTGAAGGAAAATGGATTTTAAATTGTCCTTATATATGTGTACATCGTATTGCTGTTGATAATGAATATAAAGGAAAAGGATTAGCTTCTACGATTTTAGATCAAGTAGTTGCTATGTATCCAGATTATCATAGTGTTAGAATGGATACACATCATGATAATCTTTCTATGCAAAGTTTTTTAACTAAATATGGTTTTAAATATTGTGGAGAAATCACTTTAAAAAGTGGTGCTTTAAGAAGAGCTTATGAAAAAAGAATCTAAGCTCTTTTTTTATGTCCTTAATTTTCCTTCTTTAAGTAATCTTAATAATTCATCATTTTGCCTTTGTGAACCTGTATAATTATCTATTCCATTTAATTTAGCTAATTTTGTTCTATTAGCAAAAGAAGCATCTTCTTGAATAGAACGCAATGCATCTGTAAAACTATTGCCTGTATAATCAGGTGCACTTAAATATCTTATCTTTCTTTCTATGACCTGATCATTGACCCAGCCGGCATCTTGTCCTATAAGATAGGGATTTCTAGCACCTTGAACAATTCTCGTAATAATTCCAAAATGACGATATGGCATTAATGGTTGCGTAGATTCACTTGTTAAAAATACATGGTGAAATTCTACCTCATCGCCTATCTTATACCTTGTTAAATTCGTATTAGAAAAATTATTATAACCACCTTCTTCGATGATTTGTGGAAAATCTTTATAGGCATAATTTAGATCCACCATTGTATCAATTCCTAAAACATTTCCTGTAGCGCTATATTGCCACATACCATATTCTCCATCATAATTAAGTTCATCATTATATCTTGCAATCCATTTTGTATACTCATTAAAGATTGGACTTGTAAGTTTAGTTCTAAACCAAAACAATGATGCATACATTCCTACATAGTAACCTTCTTGTTCGAGTCTTTGAGCAAATGTTTGTGCAATATTCGCTATTGTTTGATTACTTTGTCTTCCTGTTGTATTATTATCTTCTAAATCATAATAAACAGGATAGGCCATTTGATAATCCTTTACGAGTCTTAATACATGTTTAGCTTCTGATAGAGCTTCTCTTTCATTGGTTGCATAAGAATATAAATAAACCCCAAAAGGGATTTTTAAACGTGTACATTCATCCGCATTTCTTTTAAAATACGGATCATCTTGACTTTCCAGATTACTTCCATACCCACATCTAATGATTGCAAAATCGATATGTTTTTTAACTTCTTGCCAATCAATCAACCCTTGAAATTTAGAAACATCAATTCCATGTTTTACCAAAATTTTTCACCTCATTATAAAATATGTCACAATGTCAAAAATGTTATTATTATCGTTGTTTATATTTACTTTTGGTTAAAAAAATAAGATAATAGCTACGGGAGGAATTATAGTTATGAAAAAGAGTTTAATCTCCATGATTTGTTTTACTTTGTTAGTATCCTTTTTTTGTTCTACAAGTCAAGTTCATGCAGTAAACTTTGAAGGACAAGAAGATAAATATATGAAACTTTGTTCTAGTAAAAGTTTATCTAATAATAATTATAATACTTGTAAACAATTTAATTCATACTTAAAAAAGAAAAACAATCAGTTACAAAGTTCTATTGATGAATCTAAATCTAAAATTTCAGATACTCAAAGTTCATTAGATGACGTTGTTTCTAAAATTGCTGATTTAAATAACCAAATTGAACAAAAGCAACAAGAAATCAACTATTTAGAAAGTTCAATTAAATCATTAGAAGCAAGTATCACAGCTAAAGAAAACGAAGTTAAAGAACGTATGTATGCTATGCAATCATACAATAATAGTAATAGTTATATTGAATTTATTTTTGGTGCTTCAAACTTCTCTGATTTCTTTTCAAGAATTGATAGTGTCAATGAAATCACTCAATTCGATAAAGAATTAGTAGAAAAAATTGCTGATGAAAAGAAGCAAGTTGAATCTCAAAAAGCAACTATTGAAACAGTAAAAGCAAATATTGTTTCTCAACAAAACGAACAATATACTTTACAAACTCAATATGAAGATCTATTAGCTAAACAACAAAAAGATTTAGCATCTGCTGAAAGTGAACAATCTAAAATTTCTGATACTCAAAGTTCATTAGATTCATTCTTATCATCAGTCGTTGTTACTCAACAATCTTCATCAGGTAGCAGTAGTGGTTCTACAACTATTAGACCATCTACAAATGTTCCTACTACAAATAAGTATGGTTCTACAGTTGTAGCTGCTGCTTATTCTAAATTAGGTTGTCCTTATGTATGGGGAGCAAGTGGACCTAATTCATTTGACTGTTCTGGTTTAGTTATGTGGTGTTATGCACAAGCGGGTGTTTCACTTGATCACTATTCTGGATCTCAAGGTCAATCTGGAGCAATTATTCCATTAAGTCAAGCTCAACCAGGAGATATCTTATGGAAAAGTGGACATGTAGGTATTTATATTGGTAATGGTCAATATATTCATGCACCACAAACAGGTGATGTTGTTAAGATTGCATCTAATGTAAGTAGATTTACTTGTGCAGTTAGACCTTATTAGTAATGACTTAAAACCTTTAAGTTTATAAGCTTAAAGGTTTTTATTTTGTATAAAAACAACTTTTATTTACTTTTTTTAGAAAATGATGTATAAATAATATGAGGGGGTGTTTTGTTTGAAAATTAAAAAATATTTTGTAGGATTTATTGCATCTACAATGCTTGTATCAACATGCTATTGTATAAAACCTGTAGAAGCTATTGATTTTTCAAAAGATGAATCAAAATATATGTCACTATGTGCAAGTGGAAAACTAACAAATAGTAATAAGAAAACATGCGAAGAATTCAACAGTTATCTCAAAGCTAAAAACAAGAAGTTAAAAAAAGATTTAGAAAATCAAAAAAGTGCTGCGGCGAGTACAACGCAAACATTAGACAGTGTTCAAAAAAAGCTAAATTCATTAAATTCGGATATTTCATCTAAAGAAGCTGAAATTCAATATGTTGAAACATCTATACAAAATACCCAAGCAGATATAGATAAAGATAATCAAGAAATAAAAGATCGTATGTATATCATGCAATCTTATATGAATGAAAATACTTTTATCAATTATATATTTGGGGCTGATAATTTTACTGATATGTTATCTAGAATAGATAGTTTCAATACACTTACTTCAAGTGACCAAGATTTGATTGCTCAAATGTTAGAAAAGAAAAAGGAAATTGAAAATCAAAAAGTTACTTTAGAAAACGCTAAAATTGTTTTAGAAGAACAAAAGAAAGAACAAGCGGCTATTCAAGTTCAATATGAAACATTATTAGAAGAACAAAAGAAACAAATTGCTTCTACGCAAGATGCTATATATGATTATGGTGCTGCAAGTGAATCATTAGCTGCTGCTATTGATAAATTCAATGCTGAAGCTTATGAAACAAAACCATCAACAGCTAGACCTGCTCCACCAGCATCAAATAATACAAATAGCAATAATTCAAACAATACTGGTAATAATAATTCAAATAACAACAATAATAATAATTCAAGTAATAATAACTCTAATAGTAATACAAACAATAACACTAACAATTCTAACACAAATAACACAACATCTTCTAATCTTGGATATAAAATTTATGAAGTAGCTCGTTCAAAATTAGGATGTCGTTATTATTGGGGTGCAAATGGACCAAATATGTTTGATTGTTCTGGATTAGTCTATTATTGTTTAAACCATGCAGGAAAATCTGTAGGTAGAACAACCGCAGCAGGTTATTCATCTATGTTTTCAGGGGTAAGCTGGTCAAATTCACAAACTGGTGATTTAGCTTGCTTTGGAACTGGATCAGTTACACATATTGGAATTGTAATGTTGAATAGTGATGGTACTAGAAGTTTAATTCACTGTGGTGGTGGCGGATCACATACTTTTGGAAATGATCCAAATGCTTGTGTTAAAATTAGTGATTTTCAACCTGGTTCTTATTACTATAAAAGAATTATAACAATTAGACATGTCTCATAAGGTCCATCTGGGCCTTTTTCTTTATAAAGAAAAAAGGTAGACGAATTTCGTCTACCTTTTTATTTTAAGAATGTTTTATAATCTTTATAATTTTTCTTTAA
>ERZ773103.3122-NODE-3122-length-14013-cov-3.435879_pt1 | contig 14013 bp, 12 predicted proteins | sample MGYA00511118_ERZ773103 | MGnify/ENA primary metagenome ERZ773103 (study PRJEB29015, sample SAMEA2737821) | human gut metagenome | biome: human gut; feature: human-associated habitat; material: faeces | place: China | collected 2012 ... | reverse complement strand
CATGCCGGGAACTGCGCCCAGCAGGCCCACGGCCAGTGCTGCGGTCAGAAGCCAGCTGACCAGTTTCTTAAAATGTTTCATGGTTCCTCTCTCCTTTTTGACACTGCCAGAGCATGTCCGACATTTTCAGCACAAGCCCCCATATCCCGGCGGAAGATGCCGGGACATATGGGTACCGCTTCCATGATACCTTATATTATAAAAAGCAGAGGCGTCAGATACAACAACAAAATGATTACAGAACCGAAAATCCCGTCATTTTGCCTCGCCCAGCTGCTCCTTCAAAAAGAAGGTATAGGTGCCCGTGGCCAAAAGCCGCTGCTGATCGTCGGTGAGCCGGGCGCTGTATACCGCCACCGTGCGCCCCAGCTTGATCGGCTCCGCCACACAGTAGACCTTGGCGGTATCCTGCGCTGCCCGCAGATAGCTCACCGAGCAGTTCAGGGTCACACAGCCCCGGCCATCGGTGCAGGCGGCGATCCCTGCCACCGTATCCATCAGGGTGGACAGGCAGCCCCCGTGGACGATGCCTCGGGGATTCATACTCCGGGCGGATACCGTCAGCTCTCCCGCTGCATAGTGCTCCCGGCACTCCGTTACTTCAATGCCGTTGGAGGCCGAGAACAGCCCCGGCCGGTTGATGCGGGCTTTGAGCCGCTGAAAAAAATCTGGATGCATGGGTTTCATCGTCCTTTTCAAATCAATTTGATCTGTTCATTATAAAAAGACTTTTCCCAAAATGCAACCGGCTGCCCCGTCATTCTCATGCTCCCGGCCCCCTTTTGCAGCTTTTGGGGGAATCTGTACGCAATTTAGACACATTTTTGTGCTATTATGGTTTTATCTGATTTGAAGGATGTGACAGCCATGGATGCCTACATTCAAGTCATCCGGGAGGCATTTTTGTTTTTCCCCATCATCGCCGCCCTGCTGGCGGTGCCCTATATTCTATATAATTATCATAAATTCGGCTCGGTTCTGAGCCTGCGGGTGGTCATCATCTATTCGTTTATCCTCTATCTGCTCTGCGCCTTCTTTCTGGTGATCCTGCCCCTGCCCACCCGGGCGAAGGCCGCCGCCCTGACCACCCCCAGAGTCCAGAAGATCCCCTTCCACTGCATGCAGGATATCCTCCGGGAATACCGGGAATCCGGCGGCGGAGGACTGCTGGCGCTCATCAACAACCGTGCCTTTTTGCAGGTGGCCTTTAACGTCATCATGCTGGTGCCCTTTGGGGTATACCTGCGGTATTACTTCCGCTGCGGCTTTTTCACCACCATGGTGCTGTCCTTTTTCCTGTCCCTGTTCTTTGAGCTGACCCAGCTCAGCGGCCTCTACTTTATCTATCCCAGAAGCTACCGGCTCTTCGACGTGGACGATCTCATGGCCAACACCTTCGGGGGCATCTGCGGCTACATCGGCGTGACCCCCTTCCTCTGGCTGCTGCCCAGCCGGGCGGAGATGGACGACCGGAGCTTCCGGCTGAGCCGGGAGGTATCCGCCTTCCGCCGGCTCACCGCCGCCCTATTCGATCTGTTCTGGGCCGGCGGCGTCAGCCTGCTGGTCTGTCTGCTGGTAAAGCGGAAAATGGGCCTTCCTCTGCGGACGGCGCTGGTGCTGGCCCTGAGCATGATATTTCTGCTGCTGCCCCTGTCGGCCATGGTGCTCCGGGGCCGAAGCCCCGGGAAGGCCGTCACCCACCTGCGCATTGTCGGCCAAAGGGGCGGGACTGCCCGCTGGTATCAGCTGCTGGGGCGCTATGTCCTCATGTATCTGATCCCCGCAGTTCCCTATTTCCTCAGCCGGTTCTATACCCTCTGGGAGGCCCGGCAGATTCTGAATCAGGATGCGGCGCTGGTGGCAAAGGGACTGCTGGTCTGCCTGTACTGCGCCTTCCTTCTGATGTCCGCCATCCGCATGGCATTGCACAAGCCCCTGTTCTATGAGCGGCTGAGCCGCACCAAGGTCGTAAGCACCCTGCATCGGGACTAATCCAGAAACGCCCCCGGCTTTTGGGCCGGGGGCATTTCTGCGCACTATGAAAAGAAAAGTAATGAAGTATGGAAACGGTATAAGCCGCTGTCCGTCATGCAAGGGTCAGGTGGATTTTTCCGGTGATGGTACCTGCCGTCAGCGCCGTCTCTGCGCCGTCCACCGTGACCTTCAGGTTTCTCCCTGCGGGGGCCTGCACCACTGCACCCTCCGCAAGGGTCAGGGAGGTGATATAGCTGTCGCCGGTGACAGTCCAGACACTGTTTTCATCCAGCCGCACCAGCACGCCGTTGTTGACGGTGGGAGCCGGGGTCTGGGTCACATTGGAAAGCTCCTCCCGGATGGTCTCCTCCAAGAACCGGATCCCCTCCCGGTAATGCTGGGTGGCAGAGGATACCACGCCCTCCAGCCGGGTATTTTGGAGGTTCAGAGCCAGATTCTTGGGGGCATCGCCCATCATGAAGGGGGGCATTCCGCCGGGGCCGCCGGGGCCGCCGGGGCCGCCCATAGGAGGCATGCCGCCGGGTGCACCGGGGCCGCCGGGGCCGCCCATGGGAGGCATGCCCGGCATATCGCCCATCATGGGCGGCTTGCCGCTGACCTTCCCCTCATTGCCCAGCTCGCCGGGGGCCTTGGCATCCCGCAGGATCAGCCCTTCCGGCGCTTCCTTGCTGGCAAGAGCGGGCAAATTGGAGGTGGAGTTCAGGAAATCGCCCTTCAGCTCGCAGTCCTTGATGTTCAGGGTGATATCATCCTCGGGATCGGCCTCCGTCAGATTCCGCCCCTCCATATAGGTATCGGCCTTGTCATAGACGCTGACATCCACAAAGGTGCCGTGGAGGCCGGGATCGTCGCTGTCGATGAGCTGTAGAATCTGGCCGTTGCCGGGCTCCATGACGGTGTTTTCAATGTTGTATACGGTTCCCGTGGAGCCCTTCACCAGAAGGCTCGCTTTGTCGGTGATGAGCTTGGAGTCCTTGATGGTGACTACGCTTCCGGTGTCGCCCTGTGCATGGAGGGCAAACCGGCGTCCCCGGATCTCGCAGCCATCGGTGACCTCCAGCACGCCCTTGCGCTCCATGCCCCGGAGCAGCAGCGGGAAGCCGTTGGCGGTGAGCTTGGTATTTTTCAGATGCATATCCGTGGGGCCGATGCAGAAGACGCCGTAGCCGTGGGAGCCTGCGCCCTCCAGCTCCATGTCGCAGCCGTCAATGAACATATGGGCATAGTTGGAGCCGTCCACAGACAGGATGCCCCAGCCGTTGGAGCGCATGGTGCAGCCGTTATAGTGCACCGTGCCGTCATCGGCCAGCTGGCACAGGCGGTTGGTGCCCCGGATGGCAATGCCCCAGCTCCAGTTGCCCATCTCCACCTTGGGGCTGATATTGTACATCTTGGTATTGTTCACCGTCACCGTGCCGGTGCCGCCCACATGAACCGCACAGCGGGTCACGGAGGAAAGGCTGATCTCACTGTCGTTGATGGTCACATCCGCATCGCCAATGGCGGCAATGCCTGCGCCCATGCCCACAAAGTCGTTATTGCCCTCCCCTTCCAGACAAATTCTCGCCCGGTTGACGGTATAGCTGCCCTTGCCGTCCACTACGATGCCCGCAAAATCCGGGGCGTCGGCGGCAATGAACACGTCATCGGCCTTGGTATCCGTAACGGTGCCCTGCTGCACCGCGGCGGGCACCCCCTGGGCTTCCACCAGCTTTCCGTCCTTGATGCTCACCGCTGCTTCCAGCGGGATCTCGCTCTTCCGGCGCACAGAGGGATAGACGGACTCGATTACCGGCTCCGCCACGGTGATGGCCACATCTCCATGGTAGCTGCCCGGCATAGCGGGGTGGACACAGCCGTTGACAGTCAGACAGAGGTACTTGCCCTCGGGTGCCTTTAACTGGGCGCCGGGCTGGATGGTCAGAAATTCGGCGTTCTGGTTTTCGGCGATGAGATGCTCGCCGGGGGCATAGATCAGCTGATTCATATTGGAGCTCCTCCTTTGCATTTACAAAGCGGCGCCGCACCATGGGCGGGATTGCCGCAGGGATCACTGGCTTCTTTCTCTCGTCTGACCTTCATTATAGTTTGGCTTCACCATATTGTAAACTTTTGATATCTATGGTCTAGCATAACATATTTTGCATGCTCACGGGGTCAGAAAGGCGGTGGAACGCAACATTCCACCGCCCGAAGGATCACATTTCCGCTACCACGGCATCCGGCGTCCACAGGGTGTCCTTTGCCTGACTCCAAGGGGTGTCGAAGGGGGTATTGAAGAAGGTGCGCACCTTCAGCTTCTGGATCTTCCAGCCGTCCTCCCGGCGCACAAAGTCCAGCCCGTACTCCTGCCACACATAGTTGGCAGAGGCCTCCAGCTTGGCCGTGTCGTGCTTATCGGGCACGGCATCGGGGCGTTCCGGGTCGTAGAGGTCGGTCTCAATGCCCGGGGAGAACCACGTGCCGTGGGCCGTCTTTGCATCGTGGCTGATCTCCAGCGCATCGGAGTTCATATTGTGGATCACCAGCGTGCCGCGCATTTTCACGTCCATGCCGGCATCGTCCCGGTCGCCTCTGGCCTCCAGCGCCGCCTTGACCGCTTCAAATCCCTGATGGGTCTCATCGGGCAGCCGGAGCTCTGCCGCATCGCTATTGTCCCAGAGGGCCAGCAGATCCTTCATCCGGAAAGCAGAGTCGAAATAGGACAGCTTTCCCACCAGATTCCGGCAGGCCTGAGCGGCCTCCAGCCGTTCACAGGCAAGGTTCATCTCTTCCAGTGTCATATTCTCGTCTCCTTTCAGCAGCAGGGGCCAATGTCGGCAAAGGTTTCATAGGCCGTGGGGGGCTGGGGCTGATTGGCGGGATATACCACGTCCTTGCCCCAGATGTACACCATGCCGCTGCCATCGGATCTGCCGTCGGCATTGGTATGGGACTTGGGCATCTTCTGGGGGTATCTGGTCCAGTCCACATAGCGGGAGCACTTGAACAGCGGGAACAGCTGCATCTTCCAGATGCGCCATACGCCGTCATCGTCCAAAATGAAGTCCACGCTGTACTTGCTGTAGGCCGTAATGCAGCGGGTGGCCTTCTTTCCCTCAAACTTTCCAATGGGCTCAGGGTCTTTGGCTGTGCCGCCAGGGCCACCGGGACCACCGGGACCGCCGGGACCACCGGGACCGCCGGGACCGCCGGGACCGCCGGGACCACCGGGACCACCGGGACCGCCGGGACCGCCGGGACCACCCGGACCGCCGGGACCGCCGGGGCCAGCCATGCCCGCCGGGGGCTTGAGGCCCGGGGGCAGCATCATGGGCTCATCGGCGCTCCAGCTCTCGTGGCCGTAGGACAGCCAGCAGCCCTTGGCGGTCTTTCCGTCTGCCGCCACCTCGATGACCTCGGTGTCCAGCGGGTGGATGGAGCACATGGTGGGGCCCACGGCCTCGGTGCCGTTTTTCTCCGCCTTGTCAAATACATCGCCGTGATCTTTCAGGTAGCACTCTGCCACGCCCTCCCAGCCGTCATAGCGGCCCCAGGGCATTTGCAGGCAGCAGTCCGTCCGATGGCTCCACAGCTCCACGGCGTACTCCCGATGGCGCTCCATATTGTGGAGGTAGATATAGCGGCTCATGAGATTTCGGCAGGCGTCCACCGCGTCCAGTCGCCGGAAGGCCAGCTTCAGTTCTTCCACAGTTCTCATTTGGATTCCCTCCCCAATACAGTTTCGTTCCACTGGTCATAGGGCTTGGGGGGATAGCACTCCCAGAGCCGGATGGGATCTCCCAGATGCCAGGGCTTCTTTTCCAGCGGCGCATCGGGCTTCTTCTCCGCAGCCAGCTTGTCCCAGTCCGTGGGGGTGAGCTTGCCCCAGTCCTCGGTAAATTCCGCATTGAACATGGGGTAGATGGTCACCATCCACAGCTTCCATGCGCCGTTTTCGGGCACAAAGCAGATATCCGCCTTATACCAGATCCAACGGGCCTCGCCCTTCTGATCGGTGGTGATGCTCTGGAACATCCAGCAGCCCCGGGCCGTCTCACCGTCCCCGGCCACCTCCAGACACTCCGTCACTGCGCAGTGGACGTCCAGAATGCCCTTCCGGCTGCCCTCGCCGCCGGTGAGGCAGCGGGTGATGCTCTCCCTGCCCAGATATTTGCCCCAGGGCAGCTCCAATACGATATCGCTGCGCTGGGCAAAGGCCGCTGCAAAGCGATCCAGTCTGCCAAAGGACATATCCCGGCACAGCCGACTGACCAGCTGATGGCAGGCCTCATGGCCGGTCACCTTCCGGCACAGGATTTCCGCCTGATTCATGGTAGTTTCCATGGTTCGACTCCTTTCTTTCTATGGGGATTCTTACGGACGGGGACCGCCGGGGCCGCCGGGGCCGCCGGGGCCGCCGGGGCCGCCCATGGGCTTCTTTCCGGTGATGTCCCCGGGCTTCTTCCCGGGCTCCGTGGAATAGACGCAGGTAAAGCTGCCGTCCTGTCCGCTGACGGACACGCTGGGGCAGGCCTCCGCCAGCGTCATGGCCAGGGAGCCGGTGATAAAGTTCGGAGCCATGCCCTGCAAATACACAGACTTCCCCTTCAGCTCCTCGGGCAGCGCCACAGCGCCCATCATATGGGCCGCATAATCTCTGGTGTCGGGCATAAAGCTCAGCAGCAGGCCGTCCTGAAAGGGCTCCATCTTTAAGGTGAGGTGCCCATCGGGGCTGTTGGCGCCGAATTTCAGCTTTTTCATGGGGATGTCTCCGCCCAGGGGCGGGATAAACAGCCCCACGGTTCTGGGGGCCAGCCGCAGTGCCAGATAGCAGGCCAGCCACGCCTGAGGATGACCGTCCAGCGTAATCTCATCCGCCCCGTCTGCGGCAAGAAATTCGATCATTTTTTCTGCGCCGTCCAGATCCCAGATGTATTCCAGACTCATGCCCCGAGGGCCGGGGGCCTCCCGGCTGGGAAGACCCAGCCGGGCGCCGATGTCGTTGATGCTGTACATTTTCTTCATGGTTCTTCTCCTCAGGCGGCGTTATACCGTGCCACGGCGTCGGTATAGATGTCGATCATGGTGTCAACGCCCAGGGACTGGCAGGTGGAAACATATTCGTCCCACTCGGTGTCCAGATCCGCCTCGCCGGTGATGAACTTGGCCACCTGTGCCGCAGAGTAGGTGGATACCTCGGCCAGCGCCGCATTGTACTCGGTGCTCTCCTCGGTTTCCAGCGGTACGTTGGCCACCATCCACTCGTTATCGGAGGTAGCGGTCCAGATGTCGCTGGCCTCCTTCTGGGCATCGGTGTAGCCTGCGTACATGCGGGTGTAGTCATTGACGAAGGGGCCGCTCATGCAGGCATACTTCTCAATGGCAATGGGCAGCGGCAGGCCGTCGGGGTTGCTTGTGATGAGGTCGGTGAAGTGGGGATTGCCCTCGGCATCCAGCTCGTAGCTGACGCCCTCCTCGCCGTAGTTGTTGAGCATAAAGCCCTTCTGGGTGTACTGGAAGTTCAGCCACTGGGCCGCCAGCTCCGGATCGGAGCAGGTGGTGGAGATGCCGGTGCCGATGCCCAGCACCAGAGAGTAGTTGTGGCACACATGGTTCTTGTCGCCCACATTCTGCACCGCATCGCCGATGGCCGTCAGGGTCATGCCGCTGGTGCTCTTCCCCTCAAACTCCGTCATCATGGCGGCGGTGGAGTAGAAGATACCGGTGCGGTCGTGGGAGATCAGCTCATCGGGGGCATACTGCTCGCTGGCAGTGGCAAAGTCGGAGTAGATGAGGCCCTCGGAATACCACTGCTTCATCATCTCGAGATATTCCTTATACTCGTCGGTGACGGGGCCATAGAGCACCTCACCGTCCCGGCAGAGCATTTCGCCGCCGGTCTGGTAGCCTGCGACCAGATAGCCGCTGACGGTACCGGTATAGGGGATCCACAGCGCCGCATCTGCGCCCTTGTCGTTCTTGAAGGCGGTGAGCACATCGTGGTAGTCGTCATAGGTAACGGGGGCGTCCAGCTTCAGGTCGTCCAGCCAGTCCTGACGAATTACGGGGCCAAGGTTGATGCCGTAGCCCTCCTTATAGAAGGCATAGGCCATGGGCAGGGTGCCGTCCTCCAGCTTGGAGTCCTTTTCGTAGGCGGAAAGGCTCTCCCGGATGGCCTTGTAGTGGGGCATGAACTCGTCATACAGGTCATTGAGGGGCATGAGCATTTCATTCTCCACCGCGGCGGTGACGCCGCCGGTGACCATATTGGGATTCTGGATCATGTCCGGGAAGTCGCCGCTGGCGGCCATCAGGTTCAGGGTCTGGTTGGCATTTTCCATATTGGCCAGCACCAGATCAATGTGGACGCCAGTGAGTGCCTCGGTCTCCTTGAGCCGTGCCTGCTCGCTGTAGTCGATCATATTCTGGAAGGCGCCTGCTGCGGGATACCAGAGGCTCAGGGTCTCCCCCTCCTCGCTGAGGGTGTAGTCCTCCGGCTCCGGGGCCGTCTTGGCGGCAGCTTCCTCCTGTGCCGATGCCTCCGCTTCCTGAGGCAGCAGCGAAGCCTCCGTCAGCGATTCCTCTGCTGCCGGGGTCTGGTCAGTTTCCTCCACTGGAGCCGCTGTGGGCGCCGATGCGCTGGACTCCGCCGCAGGGGCTGCGCTGTCAGAGCCGCCGCCGCAGCCTGCCAGCAGTCCCAGCAGCATGGCAGAGGCCAGAATCATGGATGCTGTTTTTTTGCACTTCAAAGCATTGTCCTCCTTCGCTTTTATTGACTGAGGCTATCTTAGTGCCTGCGCCGGAAAAAATCCAGTTTGCTTTTCTTCGAAATGCGCATATTCTGCGATTTCAGAACAATTCGCGTAATTTGAGCGCATTCTAAGAAAATGCGCAGGAATTGGCCTTTCCTGCGCATTTTCTTATGCTATAATATATTCATATGATATTGATTTCGCAGGATTCATCCGGAAAGGAGATCCCCATGGCCGAACAGGAAGCGCCCCGCACCGCCCAGCTGATGCGGGAAAACCAGCGGCTCCGGCAGCAGCTCTATGAGTGCCGGAGCATGCTCCGCACCATCTTTATCCGCAATCTCATTGAGGACAGTGTCAACCCCATCCACACCAGCAATTTAAGCTCTCAGCTGGAAAAGAACGGCGTGGTGCTCCCCTACCCGGATGTGATGGTCTGCACCCTTGCCGTCATCGGCCTTGGCTCCACCAGCGCCGAGGGCTCCCGGCACCCGGCCACCCATGAGGAGTTCAACCAGATGCGGGATACCATTCTGCTGGTCTGCGGGGGCATGCTCAATGCCCAGCACATCTGCTATTCCGCCGATGCGGGCACCGAAATTCTTTTGCTCGTCAACTTCCACCAGCCCCCCAAGCGGGATCTCACCCAGAAGGAGATGGTGGAGGAGATTGCCGGGATCATGTCCCGGGCGGTACTCTACCTGCAGGACAGCTACTCCATTCTGCTGGCCGCCGCGGTGAGCCAGCCCACCCGGAATCTCCGGGATCTCACCCGGATCTGGCAGGAGGCCCACGCCCTGTTTGAGGAGACCAGCACCTATACCGAAAGCCGGGTGCTCACAGCCTACGACATCACCGCCGAAACCGGCACCGACACCTACCGGGCCTATAACGACAAGCTCTTTTACAACGCCGTGCTCACCGGAGATTTCCGGCAGGCCCGTGCCCTGACGGATGCCTACATCGACACCTTTTCTCAGAGCGAAAACGCCCTGTGGGAGATGAAGCCCGCCCTGAAAAAGCGCCTGCGCACCGCCGCCTCCCTGTGCCCCGCCGGCACCGGCAGCTTGAAATTTCAGGTGGGCCCGGAGATCGACTCTCAGGTTTCCCGGTGCAAGACCATGGAGCAGCTGGAGACCCTTCTGGATCGGTTCTTCGGCACTCTGGCCCCTGCGGACTCCGCCCCGGAAAAGCGCACCGACCCCATCCGCCGGTATATCGCCCAGCACTATTCCAACCGGGAGCTGGGCATCGAGCTGCTCTGCCAGAAATTCGGCTACAGTGCCTCTTATCTCAGCCACCTCTATAAGCAGGAGCAGGGGGAGAATCTGGTGGACGAGATCACCCGGATCCGGGTGCAGGCCGCCAAGCAATTGCTCCGGGACACCTCGGACACCATCACCGCCATCGCCCTTTCCGTGGGCTATAACAGCGCATGGACCCTGACCCGGGCCTTCCGGCGGCAGGACGGCATCTCCCCCACCCAGTATCGGCGGGAGATCGCAGGGCCGCCCCAGTAGAATAATTTCACCTTTTTGCGGCATACTGGTTCCATCAAGCGTATGTGGAAAGGAGCCGCATTCTATGATCTCCGACATTGAACTGCTGGATTACATTTATCAGACTGCCCGCATGGGCCACGACGGCATTGACGCCGTGATGAAATACTCCGGCTGCCGGCCGCTCACCGATGCCCTGCGGCAGCAGAAGGCCGAGTATGGGGAGCTGGGGGCCAGCGCCGTAGAGATGATCCGTGCCCGGGGCGGCTGCCCGGAGCCGCTGCCCATGGGGGCAAAAATGGGGCTTGCCATGAGCCGGGCCAAAAATCAGTTTGCCCCGCCCTCCGCCTCCAAAATTGCGGAAATGATGATCACCGGCAACACCAAGGGCGCCATCAAGTCCATCCAGCACCACCGGCAGTATCTGGGCAAGGACGAACGGGTGACGGATCTCAGCAAAAAGCTGCTGGAAACGGAACAGAATAATATTGAGCAGATGAAGCCGTTTTTATGAGAAAGCATATAAAATGGGAGCGCCAAAAGACGCTCCCATTTTACGCTGTTTACACGAATTTATTCGATTGACTTCCCCTGCATTACTGGGTCATCTGCTCCATTTCCGCCACCCGAACCTTGATCTTACGAACAGAAGAATCCACAGCGGAGATCATGGGCGCTTTGGACTGATCCACATTCTCCCGGAAGTACCGCAGGAGCGTGATGCAGCGATCGTTGCCGATCTTGCCCAGAGAATCAATGGTTTCCAGCAGCAGGTCGTCGCTGGCCTCCCGGTCATTGAGAATGACGCTCAGCAGGTCAATACAGCCGCTGCCGCCGGAGACGCCGCAGGCTTTTGCGATCTTCATTTTCGATTCGCCGTTGGTCTCGCCGAGGTTGTGAAGCAGCTTATCCCACTGCCTTTTTGCAATGAGCTTATCTACCTTTTTATTGATGTTGCCCATAGGTACCCTTCTTTCTGCCATAAGGCTTGATTTGGTGGTCCCCCGGGGCCTCCTCTGCGATACCCTGAGGCGCCCCTGGGACCGGGAAAGATATCGTTCCTTCATGTTCAGTATAAGTCGGTTCCATGTTTTTGTCAATATGTCCATAACGGCTCATTTTGCACAAATATTTTCGTGCAGATTATACATTTTCATGAACGAAATATTTCATAAGTATGAAGCCGCCCGTTCTCTGCGTCTTCCCCTTCTCCCCCTTCATGCTATGCCGCCTCCTTCCACTATGTGAAGATACGAAAACAACAAAACACGTATGGAACCCCCAAAGGTATTGAAAATTTCTTGACAAACTCCCCCCAGCGTGTTAGGATTGTTTCAAACGAAAAGCAGAGAAGGGGAAAAGACAGTCCCGGTTCATCTTCAGAGAGTCGGCGGTTGGTGCAAGCCGATGGTGATGGCGCTGTGTATACTGGCCCCGGAGCTGTTCCGGTGAACCGACAGTAGCCGGAAACGTGTGGCGGCGTTATGCGCCAAAGCCTTAGTGGAGGCTGAGGGCCGTGTTTTACGGCTGAACCGGGTGGTACCGCGTGATCTTTGTATTGACGCCCCGGAGTGTGATGTTGTGTCACGCTCCGGGGTTTTTGTCTTTTTCACACGTCTGTCACTCAAAAGGAGGCGTATGCTATGCAGCCAAAGCATAATAAAGCTCTGGTTCCACTGGCACAGGAACTCCGTAGAAACATGACCAAAGAAGAACGCCGCCTCTGGTATAATTTTCTTCGACATTATCCCATACGCTTTACGCGGCAGAAGGTAATTGATCATTATATTGTTGACTTTTACTGTGCAAAGGCAAAACTGATCATTGAACTGGACGGCTCCCAGCATTACAGCGAAGAAGCACAGCAAAAGGATGCTGTTCGTACTGCCGCTTTGGAGCAATACGGACTAACGGTCATTCGTATTCCAAACAATGAGGTCAATCATAATTTTCAGTCCGTATGTCAGATGATTGATCTGGCTGTTCAGCGATCCGCAGCGCAGTCAGTGCGTGGTATGCTGTAGTTCTTCTTCCGCATGCCAAGCGTGCGAAGGCCCCTTTGTGTAAAGGGGGCTGGCAGCGCCCTTGGCGCTGACTGGGGGATTGTTCCCCAGCGCTTTGCTTTCCCCAGCGGCTTCCGATTATGTGCTGCCCATCAGTCGATCAGTGCCATTCAAAATCTTTGTTCCCTGCATCAATCCCTCCGTCAGCTCCGCTGACACCTCCCTTTGCACAAGGGAGGCTTTGCTGCCTGCTACTCCGATACTGCTACACAAACCCTGCGGCATTTACCGCATTTCACCAACAAACACATACTATAATATATTAGGAGGAACCTACCATGAAACTCAAACCCGGCTATCAGAAATACATCCCCTACCAGCCCATTGCCCTGCCCGACCGCACATGGCCGGACAAGCAGATCAAGGAGTCCCCGGTGTGGTGCTCCGTGGACCTGCGGGACGGCAATCAGGCGCTGATCAACCCCATGAACCTCCAGCAGAAGCTGGAAATGTTCCACACTCTGGTGGACATCGGCGTGAAGGAGATCGAGATCGGCTTCCCCTCCGCCTCCGACACCGAGTATGAGATCTGCCGGGAGCTCATCGAGGGCGGCCATATTCCCGACGACGTGACCATTCAGGTGCTGGTGCAGGCCCGGCCCCATCTGATCCAGAAGACCTTTGAGGCCATTCAGGGCGCAAAGAACGTGATCCTCCACTTCTACAACTCCACCTCCACCCTCCAGCGGAAGGTGGTCTTCAAGATGGATCAGGGGGGCATCACCAAGATCGCCACCGATGCCGCCGACCTGATCTATGAGCTGTCCCAGCCCGTCATCGCCTCCGGCATGAACCTCCGGTACGAGTACTCCCCGGAGTCCTTTATGGGCACCGAGATGGACTACGCCGTAGAGATCTGCCAGGCCGTGCTGGAGCATCTCCACGCCACCCCCGAGAACAAGGTCATCCTGAACCTGCCCTCCACGGTGGAAAACATGCTGCCCAACTACTTCGCCGACTGCATCGAGTACTTTATCCGCAAGCTGCCCTCCCGGGACTGCGCCGTGATCTCCCTGCACCCCCACAATGACCGGGGCGAGGGCGTTGCCACCGCCGAGCTGGGCCTGCTGGCCGGTGCGGACCGTATGGAGGCCACCCTGTTCGGCAACGGCGAGCGCACCGGCAACGTGGACATGGTGACGCTGGCCATGAACATGTATACCCAGGGCGTAGACCCCAAGCTGGACTTCTCCGACATCAACAAGATCCGGGACGTATACGAGCGCTGCACCCATATGAAGGTGGATCCCCGCCAGCCCTATGTGGGCCAGCTGGTGTTCACCGCCTTCTCCGGCAGCCATCAGGACGCCATCAACAAGGGCGTTCAGTATATGAAGGAATCCGGCACGGATATGTGGGAGGTTCCCTATCTGCCCATTGATCCCGCCGATGTGGGCCGCCAGTACGAGCCCATCATCCGCATCAACTCCCAGTCGGGCAAGGGCGGCTCCGCCTTCGTCATGCAGCACTCCTTCGGCTTCGATCTCCCCAAGGCCATGCACCCCGAGTTCGGCCACATCGTCCAGGTGGAGACCGACCGGGTGGGCAAGGAGCTGAAGCCCGACGCCATTTACGACCTGTTCAAGGCCCATTACATCGACGCGGTAAAGCCCTATCAGCTGGTGCAGCACTCCTTCGCCGAGTTTACCGACGAGGAGGGCCACTCCCACGTCACCTTCGCCGGCACCATCCGCCACACCGACACCGTGTTCCAGGTTCAGG
>ERZ773103.3107-NODE-3107-length-14064-cov-3.280320_pt1 | contig 14064 bp, 13 predicted proteins | sample MGYA00511118_ERZ773103 | MGnify/ENA primary metagenome ERZ773103 (study PRJEB29015, sample SAMEA2737821) | human gut metagenome | biome: human gut; feature: human-associated habitat; material: faeces | place: China | collected 2012 ... | reverse complement strand
TGTTTTTGACACTTGGATTTGGTCTGATCGGATTTTTGGATGATTATCTGAAAGTGGTGATGAAACGTTCGGACGGTCTGTATCCGAAACAGAAAATGGGGCTGCAGATCGTGGTAACCGCCATATTCGCATATTATATTGTAAAGGTTGCAAAAATCCCGCTGACACTTTTGATCCCGTTCTCGGATGGGAAATATCTGGATCTTGGGATTTTTGCGGTTCCGTTGCTGTTTGTTGCCGTGATCGGAACAGTCAACGGTACGAATTTTACCGATGGTCTGGACGGTCTTGCATCCAGCGTTACCGTGCTGGTCGCTACATTTTTTACCGTGGTCGCAGTGGGAACAAAGAGCGGGATCGAACCGATCACCTGTGCGGTTGTCGGTGCATTGATGGGATTTCTTCTGTTTAATGTGTATCCGGCAAGTGTATTTATGGGAGATACCGGATCACTCGCACTTGGAGGATTTGTGATCGGCGCCGCATATATGATGCAGATGCCGTTGTTTGTGATCATTGTCGGCTTGATCTATGTGGTGGAAGTTCTTTCCGTCATGATTCAGGTTACTTATTTTAAAGTGACAGGTGGAAAGCGGTTCTTTAAGATGGCTCCGATCCATCATCATTTTGAACTTTGCGGCTGGTCGGAGACACGAGTTGTGGCGGTATTTTCGATCGCTACTGCGATCTTGTGTCTGATCGCACTGATGGGGGTATAAAAGATGGATGTAAAAGGAAAACATGTATTGGTATTCGGTTCCGGGATCAGTGGGATCGCGGCAGCGCGTCTGCTTTTGCAGGAGGGTGCCCGGGTGATCCTGTATGACGGGAATACGAAACTGGACAAAGAACAGCTCCTGCAGGATATTACCGGGGGAAGACAGGCGGAAACCGTACAGGTACTTCTCGGGGAACTGCCGGATGAAGTATTGGATACATTGGCTCTTGTCGTGATCAGCCCGGGGGTTCCGACGGATCTTCCGATCGTGGAAGCGATGCGGGCGAAAAATCTTCCGATCTGGGGTGAGATCGAACTTGCTTATACATATGGAAAAGGGGAAGTTCTTGCGATCACCGGAACGAACGGAAAGACGACGACAACGGCGCTGCTCGGCAAGATCATCGGCGACTGGCATCCACATACATTTGTAGTCGGAAATATCGGAAATCCATATACAAGCGTAGTAGAAGAGATGCCGGAAGATTCGGTCACAGTCGCGGAAATGAGCAGTTTTCAGCTGGAGACGATCCGTACATTTCGTCCGAAAGTAAGCGCGCTTCTCAATATCACACCGGATCATCTGAACCGGCATCATACGATGGACGCTTATATTGCGGCGAAGAAAAATATAGCGGTCAATCAGACAGAAGAAGATACCTGCGTATTGAATTATGAAGATGAAGTGACGCGTGCATTTGGAGAAGAAACGAAAGCTCAGGTTCTATTTTTCAGCAGCAAGCGTAAACTGGATAGAGGGATTTATCTGGAAGACGGAAGCATCATTTATCATGTGGGAGAGCCGGTGGAAGTCTGCAAAGTAGACGAATTGCAGATCTTGGGAACACACAATTATGAAAATGTGATGGCGGCGGTTGCGATGGCAGCAGCGTTCGGTGTTCCGATGGAGAGTATCCGCAGGAGTGTGAAAGCATTCGGCGGCGTGGAACACCGGATCGAATTTGTGGCGGAGAAACGGGGCGTCGCATATTACAACGACTCCAAAGGAACGAATCCGGACGCGGCGATCCGGGGGATTCAGGCGATGAACCGACCGACGTATCTGATCGGCGGCGGATATGATAAAGATTCCACATATGAGGAATGGATCGAGGCGTTTGACGGAAAAGTGAAGAAACTTGTTCTGATCGGAGCGACCCGGGAGAAGATCGCAGAGTGTGCGCACCGATTAGGCTTTTACGATACGGTACTCGCCGATTCTTTTGAGGAGGCGGTGCAGATCTGTGTGGAGGAAGCGGTTCCGGGAGATGCGGTACTTCTTTCTCCGGCTTGTGCGAGCTGGGGAATGTTTAAAAATTATGAAGAACGCGGAGATAAATTCAAAGAACTTGTAAACCGGTTATAAGGAGTGGATTTGAATTGAAGCGTTCCGCAAAGAAACCGCGGTATGATTACACAATGCTGACTGTTATTTTCCTTTTGGTTACGATCGGACTGATCCTTTTATACAGCACCAGTGCGTATAATGGAATGGTAAAATTTCAGGATCCCTATTATTATTTGAAAAAGCAGGGATTTGCGACGGCGCTGGGACTTGTCGGAATGTTCGTGGTAGCCAGGGTCGATTATCATACATGGGTCCCGCTTGCAAATGTCGGTTATCTGACAGCTGTGGCATTGTCGGTTGCGGTCATGCTGGTGGGAGATGAATACAACGGGTCTAAAAGATGGCTGTCTTTGGGCCCGGTTTCTTTTCAGCCGTCTGAATTTGCGAAAGTTGCGTTGATCTTATTTCTGGCATGCCTTGTGACGAAAAATGTAAAGGCAATGGGGAAAGTGTCCACGCTTGTAAAAGTGATGATCCCGGTGCTGCCGATCGTTGCGCTTGTAGGCGCAAGTAATCTGAGTACAGCGATCATCATTTTGGGGATTGCCGCAGTCCTGATCTTTGTTGCGAGTCCGAAGTATGCACAATTTATCTGGATGGGCGTGGCGGCGGTTGGATTTATGACGATTTTTTTGGCATTGGAAAGCTATCGTTTGGAGCGTCTTGCAATTTGGAGAAATCCGGAAAAATATGAAAAAGGATACCAGACACTTCAAGGTCTTTACGCGATTGGATCGGGTGGATTGTTCGGCAGAGGCTTGGGGGAAAGCGTCCAGAAGTTGGGATTTTTACCGGAAGCGCAAAATGATATGATCTTTTCTATCGTATGTGAAGAATTGGGGCTTGTCGGAGCTGGATTGATCATACTGTTGTTTCTGATCCTGATCTGGCGCTTTTTTGTGATCGCTGTCCACGCGAAAGACCTGCTCGGCGCGTTGATCGCTTCCGGGGCGATGGCGCATATGATGATCCAGGTGATCTTAAACATTGCGGTCGTGACAAATTCGATCCCAAATACAGGAATCACTTTGCCGTTTATCAGCTACGGAGGAACATCCGTCTTGTTTTTGCTTCTGGAAATGGGACTTGTGCTCAGTGTATCAAATCTGGTAAAATGAAAGAAAGTTACGCGCGTGTTGGGCGCGTAACTTTCTGCTCCGGCTTGACCGGTTGAAGTCAAGGCGGTACCACGGACGCGCGTGTCAGGCGCGTGGTTTTTCCGGAAGAAGTGAAGAAATACGAGGAGGAACTTGAATGGCACCGAAGAAACGTTCTGCCCAAACAGGTTATCATACATATGAACGCGATCGTCAGCAAAAGCAGACGGCGCGGTCCCGAGCGGCAGCACGTTCGCGCGCAGCGGAAGCTAATGCACGCAGCTGCCCGGATCAGGGACGGCAGCCTCAGAAAACTCCGCGTCTGGGAGAGGGCGTTTATTTGCGTCAGGTTACGCTGCCGGAACAGAGACGGACAAACGGCGTCAGGGAAAGTACCTATCCGAACAGGAATTCCCGTGTATCTGCCCGGGAAGATGCGCCGGGAAGAAAGCCTGTCAGGCAGCAGCCGGGACGGCAAATGAGGCAGGAAGATGCAGCCGGGCGGCAGGAAGCGGCGAGACGATCGGAAGCGGTTAGACGGAGGCAGGAAAATGTCCGGCACAAAAAGAAACGGTCCAAAAAGAAAAGGCGAAAGATCCCGGTAAAATGGATTCTGGGAACATTAGGAGTACTGCTTGCAGTCGCATTGCTTGGATATTTGGTCATCCTGCTTTTTGAAGTGAAAAAAATAGATGTCAAAGGTACGGTGTACACTTCCGAGCAGGAAATCCTTGATTGGGTGCAGGAAGACAAATATTCGTCCAATTCCCTTTATATTCTCTGGAAATATGGAAGCAAAGAAACAAAACAGCTTCCTCCGATCGAAAAGACAACGGTCAGTTTGAAATCCCCGTGGGAAGTCGTTGTCACAGTGAAAGAGAAGACATTTGAGGACTGTATGGATTATGACGGCGGCTATCTGTATTTTGACGAAAGTGGAATGGCATGTCTGAAAAGTGCGGAATACATTGATGGTGTGCCATATATTGAGGGAATCGAACTCGAGAAAGAAAAAGTAAAGATCGGGAAAAGCATTCCGGTAAAAGAGAAGAAAATTTTTGAGGAAATCAGTGAGATCACGCAGGTTTTGAATGAAAAAGAACTTACGCCGGATAAGATCGCATGTGAGGAAGAGAATCTGATTCTGCATTTTGGCAATGTCCGTGTACAGCTGGGAAGCGGAAATTTTGCGGACAAGCTTTCACAGGTTCCGCCGATCCTTGCAAAATTACAGGAACAGTATGCCGATCAGCCGGGAGTGCTTCATCTGGAGAATTATACGTCGTCGGATGCTTCGGTGCGGTTCGTACCCGACAGTGCGGCGCCGCCGTCGGGGACGGAAAGTGGGGATCAGACGAACCAGCCGGAGGACACCGGGACAGCAGAACAGACAGCGCTGCCTGAGGAAGCCGGGGGCGTGGAGCAGACCATACCGACAGAAGTGAGCGGAACATAAGATTCCGGCAAAATAGAGAGTGATAATGGGAACTGTAAGTGTAAAAAAACAGGAAAATATAGAAAAATCTATTGATTATTTTATTGAAAAACCTTATTATATATTCATTGGAGTGTATCATTCAATGTTAAAGGGATGTATAAAAAATTAATAGGATGACAAAGGAGGAAATACTCTTGTTAGAAATTAAAACCAACGAATCAGAAGCAGCTGCAAGGATCATAGTCATTGGAGTCGGCGGCGGCGGTAATAATGCTGTGAACCGGATGATCGACGAGCAGATTGCAGGTGTAGAATTTATTGCGATTAATACAGATAAACAAGCACTGCAGTTATGTAAGGCACCGACATTGATGCAGATCGGAGAAAAGCTGACCAAGGGACTGGGTGCGGGAGCGCAGCCTGAGGTAGGGGAGAAAGCAGCAGAAGAGAGCGCGGAGGAGATTTCCGCAGCACTGAAAGGTGCGGACATGGTATTCGTTACCTGTGGAATGGGTGGCGGTACAGGAACCGGTGCGACACCGGTCGTAGCACGGATCGCAAAGGAACAGGGCGCACTGACAGTCGGCGTTGTTACGAAGCCGTTCCGTTTTGAATCCAGAACCCGTATGGCGAACGCTCTTGCGGGAATCGACAAATTAAAAGAGAATGTGGACACATTGATCGTAATTCCGAATGATAAACTTCTGGAAGTAGTAGACAGAAGGACAACGATGCCGGAAGCTTTGAAGAAAGCTGACGAAGTGCTCCAGCAAGGTATTCAGGGTATTACAGACCTGATCAATGTACCGTCTTTGATCAACCTCGACTTTGCGGATGTACAGACTGTTATGAAAGACAAGGGTATCGCTCATATCGGTATCGGAGCCGGACGCGGAGACGACAAGGCGCTTGAGGCAGTCAAACAGGCAGTTGCCAGTCCGCTTCTGGAAACAACGATCCAGGGCGCTTCCCATGTTATCATCAATGTATCCGGAGACATCACACTTATGGATGCTTCCGATGCGGCAGAATATGTACAGGAACTTGCCGGAGAGAATGCGAATATTATTTTCGGTGCTACGTACGATGATACGAAATCAGACGAAGCTACGATCACTGTTATTGCAACCGGTCTGCATAATGTGGGCGGAAGCTCATCGAAGCTTAAAGCAAGACTGGAGGGACAGCAGAAAGTCGGATCGATTCTTCCATCCGGAGATATGACGGGAAGAACATCTATGGCTTCTGACCGTGTGGCTCCGAGAAGTACGATGACAAGAGAAGCAGGCGGCACGATTCCGTCATTGCAGCAGACTCGTACACCATCCGGCACTGTAAAAGAACAGTCCATTAAGATTCCGGATTTCTTCCGTAAATAAAAGAATGATAAGCAGAGCACCAGTCACAATATGTCGTCTGGTGCTTTTTTTGTCGAAACTTATTTGTGACGTCTCGTCAACTTCTGACAAACTTTCCACAGGTTATTTTCTATAATAGATTTTGGCTGGAAAAGCCGGGTACATTTTTAGCTGCTAAAAGAGGTGAAATATGTACTACGAATTATACATAGATGTTTTTTGGATGACAAATTTTATGATGGATTCTCTGCTTTTGTTTGCAGTCAGGCAAATGCTGAAATGTCCGGTCGGAAAAGGGCGGATTTTTATGGGTGGCATCGTGGGGAGCACGATGACCTGCCTGATCGTCTTACTCCCGTTATCCGGGCTTTTACGGTTTTTTGCAGGAGGGATTTTGACAGCGCTTGTGATGATCCGTGTGGGTTTTGGAAAGCAGCCGGTCAGAATGTACAGAAAGGCATTTGTTTTCTTGTATATTTCTGCATTTCTGATGAGTGGAATCCTACAGCTGTTCCGCCCGTATATGGATACGATGAGTCTGTTTTTTGTAATTGCGTCAGCCGCATATGCGGTGCTGAAAGGAATACAAAGCCTGTGGGAAAACATTCAGGGAGAACAGAAGCGGATCTGCGAGGTACTTCTGATACAGAATGAAAAAAAATGCAGGGTGCGGGCATTGCTGGATACGGGCAATCTGCTTACGGATCCGGTTACAAAAGAACCGGTTTGTGTGGCGGATGCACAGATGATCACAGCATTTCTCGGGGAAAATATAGACAAAGAAAGTCTGAAACTGCATTATCTTCCGTTCCGGTCAGTCGGAGGAAACGGCGTGATGCCTGTGATCAGGATCCGGCAGATGCAGATCACAGAAAAGCAGACGATACAAGTGGAAAATCCACTGCTCGCGATCAGCAGAGGGAAACTTTCGGAAGAGGAGGATTATCAGATGATTTTAAATCCGGACATAGTGGGAGGAAAGAAAGATGGTTGTAAAAGTAGCAATGCCAGAACAGTTTAAATTGAAGATCGTACCGGATATTCGGAATTTTTTCTTTTCAAGTCAAAGAGAAATCCATTATATCGGCGGATCGGAAGTGCTTCCGGCTCCGTTGGAAGCAGATCAGGAAGCGGACGTGATCCGGCAGATAGGTACAGAATATGATCAGGAAGCAAAAAAGATTTTGATCGAACATAATCTCCGGCTGGTTGTATACATAGCGAAAAAATTTGACAATACCGGCGTCGGGGTGGAAGATCTGATCTCCATCGGAACGATCGGTCTGATCAAGGCGATCAATACGTTTAATCCGACCAAAAAGATCAAACTGGCAACGTATGCGTCACGTTGTATTGAAAATGAAATTCTGATGTATCTGCGGCGGAATAATAAGACAAAATTGGAAGTGTCGATCGATGAACCGCTGAATGTGGACTGGGATGGAAATGAATTGCTGCTTTCCGATATTTTAGGAACTGAGGAAGACACCATTTATAAAGATCTGGAAAACGAAGCGGAACGCCGACTGTTGAACCGGGCGATCAATCAGCTTTCCAGCAGAGAAAAACTGATCGTGAAAATGCGGTTTGGGCTGGATCATCCGGACGGAGAAGAGAAAACGCAAAAGGAAGTCGCAGATTATCTCGGGATCTCACAGTCTTATATTTCGCGCCTTGAGAAGAAGATCATGCAGCGTCTGAAACGGGAGATGGTGCGTTATGAATAGCAAGGCGGTAAGTGGTCTGTAAGAGGAAACATTTTGCTTTACGGAAAAGTGAAGCAATGCTATAATAAAGAAGAAGGATTCTGTGTAGTGCAGAGTATGCCGAAAGGTTGGTGAAGAGTATGAAATTGACATTTGTTGGGGCTGCGCACGAAGTGACAGGAAGCTGCCATCTTCTCCAGGCTGCAGGGAAAAACATCCTGATCGATTGCGGGATGGAGCAGGGACCGGATCTGTATGAGAATTTTGGACTCCCGATCCCGGGAAATGAAGTAGATTATGTACTTTTGACACATGCACATATCGATCACTCCGGTATGCTTCCGAAGTTGGTGAAGAACGGATTTAAAGGAGAGATCGTAACCACATTTGCGACGGCGGATCTGTGTAATATCATGCTTCGCGACAGTGCGCACATTCAGGAGTTTGAGGCGGAATGGCGCAACAGGAAAGGCAGGCGTGCCGGACAGCCGGAATTTGAACCGGTGTATGTGATGCAGGACGCTCTTGATGCGATCGAATTATTTGCGCCTTGTGATTACGGGGTGAGGATTCAGCTCTGTGAGGGAATCGACATCCGTTTTACAGATATCGGTCATCTGCTTGGATCTGCCAGCATTGAAGTATGGATCACAGAAGATGAGATCAGTAAGAAGATCGTCTTTTCCGGCGATGTGGGAAATATACAGCAGCCGATCATCAAAGACCCGAAGACAACGGAGTCTGCGGATTATGTTGTGATCGAGTCTACATACGGAAACCGTTACCATGATATGGAACAGCGACCGGATTACGTCGGCGAATTTACACGGATTCTGAGAGAGACCTTTGATAAAGGCGGAAATGTAGTGATTCCGTCATTTGCGGTGGGACGTACCCAGGAATTGTTATACTTTATCCGGGAGATCAAGGAAAAAGGACTTTTAAAAGAGTATCAGGATTTTGAAGTATATCTGGACAGCCCGCTTGCAATTGAAGCGACACGGGTCTTTACAAAAAATATGCAGGGATGCTTTGACGAGGAAGCGCTTCAGCTTGTCAATTCCGGGGTGAATCCGCTGATCTTTCCGGGATTGAAAATATCGACTACAAGCGACGACTCGAAGATGATCAATTTTATCGAGAAACCAAAAGTCATCATCTCAGCTTCCGGGATGTGTGATGCAGGACGGATCCGGCATCATTTGAAACACAATCTCTGGAGAGCGGAATGTACGGTTCTCTTTGTCGGATATCAGGCAGTGGGAACATTGGGACGGAGACTTTTGGAGGGCGAGAAGAACGTCAGACTGTTCGGTGAGCCGATCGAAGTACATGCCAGGATCGAGAGTCTTCACGGTATCAGCGGACATGCGGACAAGAACGGACTTTTAAATTGGCTGAAAGGTTTCCGGACGCCGCTCTCCCATGTGTTTGTCGTGCATGGTGAAGACACGGTGACGGAAGAATTTGCAGCATCGGTGGAAGCGGAGATCGGATGTCCGGCATTTGCACCATTCCCGGGCGGATGTGTGGATCTGGCGGCAAATGAGATCATATCCGAGGGAACGCGTATACCGATCAAGGAGAAGAAACCTGCACAGAAGAAAGCAGATGCTGCATTTGAGCGCCTGCTGGCGGCAGGAAAACGTCTGTTGGATGTTATTTACAGAAATCAGGGACTTGCGAATAAGGATAAGGCAAAATTTGAATCTCAGGTGAACAATCTTGCGGATCGATGGGATCGATTTGACGGATGACAGATCAGTTCTCATCGCCATAAGGAAAGAGGACGGGTTCAGACAGAGTGTTTTCGGCTCTGTCTGAACCCGTCTGGATTGCCGGCACTTGTAGCGGAACATCATTGGCGGACGCCTGCTGGAAAGACAAAAGAATAAGAGAAAAGTGAGGAATACGAATGGATGGAACGACATGGGGGATCTTTGCGATCATCATCATTTATCTGTTGGGGATGGTCGCAGTAGGTCTCTATTATATGAAAAAAAACAGCTCAACGGGGGATTATTATCTTGGAGGACGTAAGCTGGGACCGATCGTAACGGCGATGAGTGCGGAGGCGTCGGATATGAGCAGCTGGCTTTTGATGGGACTTCCGGGAGTTGCATATTTAACCGGAGTAGCAGACGCGGCATGGACGGCGATCGGTCTGGCGATCGGAACTTACTTAAACTGGCTGATCGTGGCAAAAAGACTGCGTCGGTATACTGTGGTAGCAGGAAATTCGATCACGATACCGGAGTTTTTTTCCAACCGTTATCGCGATAAGAGCCGGATCCTGGTTGCGGTTTCGGCGACTTTTATCGTGATCTTCTTTATCCCGTATACGGCGTCCGGATTCGCGGCCTGCGGAAAACTCTTCTCCACATTGTTTGGCGTCTCTTACGTTCCGGCGATGATCGTCAGTGCGATCGTGATCGTGGCTTATACGGCGCTGGGCGGATTTTCCGCGGCGAGCACGACAGATCTGATCCAGAGTATCGTGATGTCGTTTGCTTTGATCTGTGTGGTGCTTTTCGGTGTAAAAACGGCGGGCGGAACCGATGTGATCCTCTCTCAGGCTGGGGAACTTCCGGGGTATCTGTCGATGACGCAGACCTATATGAACGGCGAAGCGACAGAGTATGGCGCGATCAAGATTGCGTCTATGCTTGCATGGGGGCTTGGTTATTTTGGAATGCCGCATATTTTGCTTCGGTTTATGGCGATCGAAGATGAGAAGAAGATCAAGATTTCCAGACGGATCGCGACAGTATGGGTTGTGATCTCTATGAGTGTGGCGATCTTCATCGGAATTGTCGGAAATAATTTGTCTCGAAACGGTGCGCTTCAGGTATTGGAGGGATCCGATTCTGAAAAGTTGATCATTACGCTCGGAACATTGATGAGTAAAAGCGGATTCCTTGGAATTTTAGTTGCGGGACTGATCATGTCCGGAATACTGGCGTGCACGATGTCAACGGCAGATTCCCAGCTTCTGGCTGCATCCTCCAGTATTTCCGAGGATTTGCTAAAGAAAGTATTTCATTTGGAGATCAAAGAAAAGACTTCTTTGCTGGCGGCAAGAGCGACGGTGCTTGTGATTTCGATCCTCGGTGTATTTATGGCGATGGATCCGGAAAGCTCGGTGTTTGGGATCGTATCCTTTGCATGGGCAGGATTCGGCGCAGTATTCGGACCGGTTATGCTTCTGGCGCTGTTCTGGAAACGTTCCAATCGAAATGGGGCGATCGTGAGCATGATCTCCGGAGGTGTGATGATCTTTGTGTGGAAATACCTTGTACGTCCGATGGGAGGCGCCTGGGATATTTATGAACTGCTTCCAGCATTTTTAGTGGCGATCGTGCTGAATGTAGTCGTAAGTCTTTTGACGGCTCCGCCGCAGCAGGAAATTTTGGACGAGTTTGAAAAAGCTGCCCGCGGATAATGCGGACAGATAAAATCAGTGTCAAGGAGTAAAACTTTTTTTATTTTGGCACGGACAGAATAACAGAATGTGATAGTGAGAAGAATTCTACTAGATGGAAATTCATCTGGCAGGAGGATTTGAGCTATGGCATTGAACAAAGTAGAAATATGTGGGGTAAATACGGCAAAGCTTCCGCTCTTGAAAGAAGAAGAGAAGGAAGCTTTGTTTGCGCGTATCAAAGAGGGAAGCGAGGAAGCGCGGGAGGAATATATCAAAGGGAATCTGAGGCTTGTGCTAAGCGTGATCAAGCGATTTTCCGGGGGAAATGAAAATGCCGACGATCTGTTCCAGATCGGTTGTGTGGGGCTTATGAAAGCTGTGGATAATTTTGATCCGGGAAGAGAGGTAAAATTCTCCACTTATGCGGTGCCGATGATCATCGGTGAGATCCGCCGATATTTAAGGGATAATAATTCGATCCGGGTCAGCCGTTCTCTTCGGGATACCGCCTATAAAGCGATTTATGCGAAAGAGGGGTATATGAAGAAACATATGAAAGAACCTACGGTGCAGGAGATCGCGGAGGAGATCGGCATCTCGAAAGAAGATATCGTCTATGCGCTGGATGCGATCCAGGCGCCGGTCAGTCTTTATGAACCGGTGTACAGCGACGGCGGCGACACGCTGTATGTGATGGATCAGGTCAGCGATAAGAAAAGCAGGGAGGAGAACTGGATCGAAGAACTTTCTCTGGAAGCTGCAATGGAACGGCTGAATGAGCGGGAAAGGTATATTATCCGTCTTCGTTTCTTTGAGGGAAAGACACAGATGGAAGTGGCGAGGGAAATCCGGATCTCACAGGCGCAGGTCAGCAGACTGGAAAAAAATGCGCTCAAAACAATGCGCCGCTATCTGCTTGGAAAATAATAACGTTTTTATATTGAAATTTCCATAAGGTCATACTATTATAGATTACAGGCGGGGCATGGAGCGGCAGGATCGGTTTTACGACAGTATGGTTTTGGGGCTTTTTGACTCTGACATCTTTTATTTTACAGGGAGGTAAAGGGAAGCGATGTATAAAGCTTGTATATTTGATCTGGATGGGACATTGACAGATACGCTGGATTCTCTGACCTTTTCGGTAAATGAATCACTTTGTGAGATGAAGCTTCCGAAGATCACAGAAGAACAGTGCAGGATGTTTGTCGGGAACGGCGCCCGGGTGCTGATGGAAAAAGCATTGACGGCAGCGGGAGCCGATCCCAAAGAACGGATCGAAGAGGCGATGGAAGTATACGGACGTATATTTGATGCCAACTGCACATATCATGTAATACCTTACGAGGGCATCCGGGAGATGCTCGATACATTGAAAGACGCCGGGGTGGAACTGGCAGTGCTTTCCAATAAACCGCATAAGCAGGCGGTTCATGTGGTGGAGACGATTTTTGGAAGCGGATATTTTCGGCAGATCCGGGGACAGCAGGAGGGGATACCGAGAAAACCGGATCCGACGGCGGTTCTTCAGATCGCGGAAATCCTGCATGCGAAGCCGGAGGAAGTTCTGTATGTGGGAGATTCGGAAGTGGATGTCGCTACGGGCAATGCGGCAAATATGAAGACGGTCGGCGTGACCTGGGGATTTCGAAGCCGGGAAGCGCTGAGGGCTGCAGGAGCAGAACGGATTGCCGACAGACCGGAAGAGATCGCTGCAATGGCATGTGATCCGAGATGATTTTCGCATTGATGAACAAGGGACATTGTCCTTTACATTGACGCTGAAAAAAGACAAAGAATAAGGAGGTTAAGAAACATGAATGAGTACAGTGAAGAGTGTCTGTTGACTTTCTTAGAGAAACAGTCACAGTTATTTGACGAGCCGGTTGCGGAGACGCAGGAAGAGGCGGAAGCATTTTTGGAAGATTGTATGGCGGTTGTTGTCGATTCGCTTGGAGAAGTAAGAGAATATTTTGAAGAGAACGGCATCGATGTGGATTCCATGAGCGAGGAAGAACTGGAAGATGCTTCGGAAGTATTCGCGCTGCCGAACGGACAGTATCTGATCGTAGAGGGATAACGTATATCCGGCAGATAATTCCGGACAGTCATATTGCAGTACGGAAGTTCTTCGGAACGTTTCGTATCGGTGTACAAAGGGCGATTATCCCTCGTACGCGGATGTGAGAGCGAGCAATAAGAAAAGCCGCGGCCTATTGAGCTGCGGCTTTTTCTACGGCTTCGGTGATAGCGTTTAAGATCACCTGAGAAGTATAAGGTGTTTCATCCGAGAGCGCAATATGATCAAGGGACTGCGAGTCATAGATCTGATCCGCGATCTCTTCTAAAGCGGGCTGGACGAGCGGAAACATCGTCGTAACTGTTTCATCCAGATTGGAGAAGCGGATGGAATTGATGCGGGATTCGTCCACGGTGACTTCTACTTCCAGATTGGTGTTGTTGAGAGTCATTGTAGAAGTGTAGATGCCGGGTGTGTATTTTTCCCTGTCTGCGGATTTTGCATCTCCGCGCCCCGGACGGAACATAAAAAGAAGCAAAAGGATCAACAGGATGCCGAGCGCGGCGAAAATCGTAGTATATATGATTTCTTTCATGTGCAGAACGACAATTTTTGTTTTGGAACCCATAAAGAGACCTCCCGATGTGTTTTTTATCATTCTATGATGCAGAACCGGAAAATATACCGGAAGAAGATTTTCGTGACAAAACAGAGGGATTCCTGTACAATGGAAACGTATTGCTATATGAAAATGATCAGAAAAACTGTCATGAAAACGACAGATCAAATGAGGTGAAGAATTTGTTTATTATTGTTGGTTTGGGCAATCCGGGAAAGGAATATGAGGGTACACGCCATAATGTTGGATTTGAAGTGATAGACCGGATCGCAGAAAAATATAATATTGCTGTGGATGGAAAAAAACACCGCGCTCTGATCGGAAAAGGGATGATCG
>ERZ773103.3088-NODE-3088-length-14146-cov-3.132354_pt1 | contig 14146 bp, 16 predicted proteins | sample MGYA00511118_ERZ773103 | MGnify/ENA primary metagenome ERZ773103 (study PRJEB29015, sample SAMEA2737821) | human gut metagenome | biome: human gut; feature: human-associated habitat; material: faeces | place: China | collected 2012 ... | reverse complement strand
TTGGGCTTGGATAATATGGCACGTCTTTTTAAAATGGCGGATTTTCCTGTTGTTTTGATGCGATTCTATCATTCACTAGCTTAATGCTTCTGTTAACTGCCGCAGAAAACCGAAAGATATTACAGAGTATGGCGGAGAATAAGCGCGGCCTCAGCGCGGGGCTGAGGCCGGAGTCGGGAGGAGGGCTATTTACGGCGGTAGCTTTTCTGCGCCGTATTAACTTTGTACAGATAGCGGCGCGATTCCGCCGACGGATGGCGGGTGGTCAGCGTCTGGTAGACGTCCCCTGGCGCCATGCTGTTGATAATATTGGCCGCCTGCACTTTATCGCTGGAGAAGACCCGCAGTACGCTGCCGGCGCCGCCGTTATAGGCAGTGATCACCGCGTAGCGACGCGAGGTGGGGTTATCGATGCCGGCGAGGTAAACATTGTTCAGCATCGCCAGGTAGGCGGTACCGGTGTCGATGTTATTCGCCGGGTCAAACAGATAGCTGCGGCTTGGCAGGCCGGATTTACCCTGGGAGCGGAAGACGTCTCTGCCGGCGCTGTGCTGGACCACCTGCATCAGCCCCATGGCGTCGGCATGGCTGACCGCATAGGGGTTAAAGGAGGATTCGGTCTGCATAATCGCGAGGATCAGCGACTCATCAACCCCATACTTACGCGAGGCCTGACGCACCATGCCGAGGTATTTATGCGCACGTTTGTCGAGGTGGTTCGGCACCAGGTTAATGGTGATGCTGTAGACCACGCGCAGGCCGTTGTTGCGGCTCTTCAGACGGGTTTGCAGCAGATAGTCGGCAAAGCGCGCGGCGCGCCACTCCCAGCGAATCGACGCCCCGGTGTTATCCACCACCTGGCCATAGAGGAACGGCTCTTTGGAGATCTGGATGTCATCGACATCGGAATAGAGGTCAATGGAGTTGGGGTCATCGCCCATCAACAGGGTTTTGATGATCGCCTGGCGCAGTCGTCCGCGAGGGTCGGTGCCGGCAATGGTCTCGACGGTGATCGTCCCTTCATCGAAGTTGATGTGGCTGCGGGTTTGATACTGGTCGGTGTACTTGACGTAGTCCTTTGGCCCGGCGAGCAGGACTTCGTTGTACCCCCAAATGTTCTCGATGTTGTGGGCGAACTGGCCCATCAAAATATCGAATCCGTTCGTGTCCTTGACCCAGGCCTCGTTGTATTCGGCGCCTTTTTTATTGGAGCTGGAACACGAAACGAGCAACGGCGCAATCAGCGCGAGCGCTAAGTATTTTTTCATCATTCCGGGCGTGCGTGTTGTGTTTGTTTTTTTAAAGGCCGCAGGGCCCTTACTGTTTTTCCGGCGGCGTGTAGCCTTCGATGTGCACGTCTTTCCCTTCAAACAGGAACTGCACCATCTCCTGCTCAAGCAGTTTGCGGTGCTCCGGGTTCATCATGCTGAGCTTTTTCTCGTTGATCAGCATGGTCTGCTTGTGCTGCCACTGCGCCCAGGCTTCTTTGGAGATTTCGTTGTAAATACGCTTTCCGAGCTCGCCCGGATACAGCTGGAAATCCTGGCCGTCCGCTTCACGCTGCAGGAAGGTACAAAAAATGGTTCTGCTCATAATTAATCCTCTTTGATAGCCGAAAAATTTATACCGGCGCTCCGGCTTTTAGCTGTTGCAACAAGCGCTCCACGGGGGCCGCCAGACCGACCGACGGCGGCTGCGCTAAGTTATACCAGAGTGCGTTGCCTTCATCCATGCATGCGCCAGATGAGTGCACTGTAAGCCACATCGGCACAATATCCAGGTGGAAATGGCTGAAAGTGTGGCGAAAAGCGGTTAATTGCGTCAGATTATCGGCCTTAATCTGGCGCTGCGCCAGCCACTCGCGTAGCTCCGCTTCGTCTGCAAACTGCGGAAAACAGAACAACCCGCCCCACAGACCCACCGGCGGACGCTGGGAAAGAAACACCTCGTCGCCGTGCTGCATCAGCAGGAAGTAGCCGGTGCGTTCCGGGAGGGTCTGCTTCGGTTTTTTGCCCGGATATTCCGCCCATGAATGGTTCGCGTAGGCCACGCAGCCGTTGCTCAGCGGACACAGCTCGCACTTCGGCTTCGAGCGGGTACAAACCATTGCCCCGAGATCCATCATCGCCTGGTTGAAGCGCTCGACGCCCTCTGCCGGGGTGACCTCTTCGCTGATGTCCCACAGCCGTTTTTCCACCTCTTTTTTCCCCGGCCAGCCGCTGACAGCATAGCAGCGGGCGAGCACGCGCTTCACGTTGCCGTCGAGAATCGGATAATGCTGACCGAGCGAAAGGGATAAAATCGCCCCCGCCGTTGAGCGCCCGACGCCGGGCAGCGCCGCCACTTCGTCAAAGGTCCGGGGGAATTCCCCGCCGTGCAGTGTGGCGACTTGCTGCGCGGCTTTATGTAAGTTGCGCGCCCGCGCGTAGTAGCCCAGACCGGTCCACAGATGCAGCACTTCATCCAGCGGCGCGTTGGCGAGATCCACCACCGTGGGGAAACGCGCCATAAAGCGTTCAAAATACGGGATTACCGTGGTCACCTGGGTTTGTTGCAACATCACTTCTGAGAGCCATACTTTGTAGGGCGTCTTGGCGATTTGCCAGGGCAGGGTTTTACGCCCGTATTTGTCGTACCAGTCCAGAACCTGGGCTGAAAATTGCGTGGCGAGAAAAGTCAAAGCTACGGCTCCGGGATCGCGATTACAGGGGGGCAGATTGCAGCATAAGGGCGAGTGGCTGTAAACCCTTGCATCCGCCGGGTAACTTTGGATAATGCCCGTTTTCCGAACACATTCACAAGCAGACCAAACTTTTATGAAAAACGACGTCATCTCTCCGGAATTCGATGAAAACGGTCGCCCGCTACGCCGTATTCGTAGCTTCGTCCGTCGCCAGGGCCGCCTGACGAAAGGGCAGCAGCATGCGCTGGATAACATTTGGCCGGTGATGGGCGTTGAATTCAACGATGCGCCGCTCGATTTCGCCGCCCTGTTTGGCCGTGACGCGCCGGTCACCTTAGAAATTGGCTTCGGGATGGGCGCCTCGCTGGTGGCGATGGCGAAAGCCAAACCGGAACAGAATTTCCTCGGCATTGAAGTACACTCCCCGGGCGTTGGCGCTTGTCTGGCTTCTGCGGAAGAAGAAGGCGTACAAAACCTGCGCGTAATGTGTCACGATGCGGTGGAAGTGCTGCATACCATGATCCCGGATAACTCGCTGAATATGGTGCAACTGTTTTTCCCTGATCCGTGGCATAAAGCGCGTCATAATAAACGTCGTATCGTGCAGCCGCCTTTCGCTGAGCTGGTGAAAAGCAAGTTGAAGCTCGGCGGCGTCTTCCATATGGCGACCGACTGGGAAGCTTATGCCGTGCATATGCTGGAAGTTATGTCCTCGCTGGAAGGCTATCGTAACCAGTCGGCAAGCAACGATTACGTACCGCGCCCGGAATCGCGCCCGGTAACCAAATTTGAACAGCGTGGCCATCGTCTCGGCCACGGCGTATGGGACTTAATGTTCGAGAGGGTGAAATAATGGCCAAGAATCGTAGCCGTCGTCTGCGTAAAAAAATGCATATCGATGAGTTTCAGGAGTTAGGCTTCTCCGTCGCCTGGCGTTTCCCGGAAGGGACCAGCGAAGAGCAGATCGACCAGACGGTCAACGATCTGATCGAAGAGGTGATAGAGCCGAACAAGCTGGCCTTCGACGGCAGCGGTTATCTCTCCTGGGAAGGGCTCATCTGCATGCAGGAGATTGGTAAGTGCACTGAAGAGCATCAGGCTATCGTACGCAAATGGCTGGAAGCGCGTAAGTTAGAGGATGTGCGCACCAGCGAACTTTTTGACGTCTGGTGGGACTAAGTTTGACAAGGGTCGGCAATTGCCGGCCCGTTTTGTCTTAAGGGAGTTTTATGATGCGTAAAACGCTGCTGGCGGTGGCGCTCTCCGTCACCGCTTTGTCTGCCCATGCGGACTACCAGTGTAGCGTCACGCCGCGTGACGATGTGATCCTCAGCCCGCAGCAGGTGCAGGTGAAAGGGGAAAACGGCGATCTGGTGATAAAGCCGGACGGCAATCTGACCTTTAACGGCAAGGCCTATGCGCTCAGCGCCGCCCAGCGCGAACAGGCGCAGGATTATCAGGCCAGCCTGCGCAGCAGCCTGCCGTGGATTGACGAAGGCGCGCGTTCGCGAGTCGAAAAAAGCCGCAAGGCGCTGGATAAAATCATTACCGAACAGGTTGGCGCCAACAGCAGCATGCACGGTCGCCTGACCAAACTGGATGCGCAGCTGAAAGAACAGATGAACCGCATAATTGAGCGCCGCAGCGATGGCCTGACCTTCCACTATAAAGCCATCGACCAGGTACGCGCCGATGGCCAGCAGCTGGTGAATCAGGCGATGGGCGGCATTCTGCAGGACAGCATTAACGAGATGGGGGCGAAAGCGGTGCTCAAAGGCGGCGGTAATCCGCTACAGGGCATTCTCGGCAGCCTCGGCGGCCTGCAAACGGCGATTCAGGAGGAATGGAAAAACCAGGAGGCCGATTTCCAGCAGTTTGGTAAGGACGTCTGCAGCCGGGTGGTATCGCTGGAGGACAGCCGCAAAGCGCTGGTTGGCTCGTTAAAATAATCAAAATTTCGCGGCCCGCATACCTTTGGGCCGCGCACTTCGCCACTCAGGCGCGGCCGTGCGACACGCGTGAACGGCGAGCCAGAGAATCAATGATTACCGCAATCGCCAGTACCGCGCCGGTAATGATATAGCGCAGCGAAGACGGCAGGTTCAACAGCGTCAGCCCATTTGAAATCGACTGAATCACGATGATCCCCAATAGCGCGGACCAGGCGCTGCCGCGTCCGCCGAACAGGCTGGTGCCGCCGATCACCGCCGCGGCGATGGCGTTGAGGTTGACGTCGCCGGTGCCGGCCTGCTGGCTGGCCAGTCGCGACGCCGCGAGAATGCCGCCGAAGGTCGCAAGCGTGGTACACAGGACGAAAGCGCTCACATAAATCGCCCGCACGTTAATGCCCGAACGGCGCGCCGCTTCACGGTTGCCGCCAACCGCGAACATCGAGCGACCCCATTTTGTCCGTTTCAGCGCGTAGTTGAGGATCATCACGCAGGCGACAAAGAGACCGAAAATCCATGGAATACCGCGCCCCTGATTGAGGTAAAGCACCGCGGCCTCGAAGATAATCGTCAGCGCGATCGCGCGCGCCACTAGCGAGCTGACTCCCTCGGCGGAAAGATTGGCCGCCAGGCGCCGCGAGCGTTTTTTCAGGCCAAAAATAAGGATCGCCAGCCCTGGCAGCAATGCCATCAGGTGTGAGAACCAGCCGGGCATCACCAGCAGTTGGCCAAAGCGCACCAGCGGCGAAGTATAGGGCAGGTTGATGCTGCCGCTCGGCCCGAGGATATACAGCTGCATACCCAGCAGCGCCAGCAGGCCGGCGAGAGTGGCGACGAAACTCGGCATTCCGACGCGGGTATACAGCAGCGCATAGACCAACCCGACGGCCACGCCGCAGGCCAGCGCCACGGCGATGGCTCCCGCCAGCGGCCATCCTGCGTTCACCCACAGCACGCCGACGATAGCCGATGCCAGGCCGCTCATGGAGCCGACCGACAGGTCTATCTCACCAAGCATTAGCACGCAGACGATGCCGAGCGAGATAAACCCGACCGTCGCGCAGTCAAACAGCAGGTTCACCAGGTTATTCGGCGCGATATAGACCGGGTTGAGGAAGGTGAAAACCAGGGAAATCACAATCAGCCCGGCTATCACCGGCGCGGTGCCGAGATCGCCGGTTTTGATGCGGGTTATCTGCGCGCGTAGGGCGCCGAACAGCCCCTCGTCGTGACGAACGCGCTCATCGCTGCGATCCAGCGCGGTGTGGGATGCGGTCTTACTGTTCATAAAATTACATCGCTCCGGAAGTCGTTGGCTGTGATTTACGTTCAACCCGGCGTGAGACGGCGTTTTCCGTCGCGCCGGTGATCGCGGCGACCAGATCCTGATTAGAAGCATCGGGCGTGAAGATCCCTTTGTTGCGCCCGAGACGCAGCACCACGATACGGTCGGCGACGGCGCGAACGTCTTCCATGTTGTGACTGATGATGATGACGCCAAGCCCGCGCTCGCGAACGCGCTCAATCAGGTTGAGCACTTCCGCGGTCTGCGCGACGCCCAGCGCCGCGGTGGGTTCATCGAGCATAATGATTTTAGGGTTCAGCAGCAGCGAACGGGCGATGGCGACGGTCTGCCGCTGGCCGCCGGAAAGCGATGCCACCGGTTCGCGTACCGACGGAATACGTGCCGCCAGCTCCTGCAGCAGCGTCCAGGCTTTCACTTCCATCGCCACTTCATCGAGCTGGAACGGCGAAATTTCATGACCCAGAAACAGGTTTGCCACCACATCAAGGTTTTCACACAGCGCCAGATCCTGAAACACCGTGGCAATACCGTATTCCAGCGCCTTGCCGGGGCTATCGAGGGTGACGGGGTTGCCGTCAAACTCAATGGTGCCGGAGGTCGGCTGGTGGACGCCGGCGAGGATCTTCACCAGCGTGGATTTGCCCGCGCCGTTGTCGCCGACCAGCGCGACCACCTCGCCGGCGTGGACTTCTAATTCGATATCCGTCAGCGCGGACACCGCGCCAAAATGTTTAGAGACGTTGCGCAGTTGCAGTATTGGCCGCCCGGCGGCGGAGTTGTGTTGTTGTTGCGGCATACAAAACGACCTCAATAATGGCGAAATCGCGCCCGCCGCGGCGGGCGCAGGGGCAAAAGTTACTTGCTGATGCCTAACTTCTGGCAGGCGGCGGCGTACTCGCCGCTACACACCTGATCCCAGGTCTGGATTTTTTTATCGAAGATTTCCGCTTTGATGTTTTTGGCCGTCACCACTTCCGGGGTAAATAGCTGGGAAGGGGTGTTGTACAGGGTGGTGCTGGCCTGCGGTTTTTTGCCCTGGATAAAATCAACCGCCACTTTGGCCGCCGCCGCGGCGACGATCTCCGATGGCTTGGAGATGGTGTTGTACTGATCGCCAGCGATGATCAGCTGCAGCGCGGCGATAGTGGCGTCATTGCCGGTGACCGGCGGCAGCGGCTGGACGCCGGCAGCCTTAAAGGCGGCAATTGCGCCGCCGCCGGTACCGTCGTTTGCCGCGACCACGCCCTTAATTTTGTCGCCAAAGCGGGTAACCTGCCCGGCGGTCCACTCCTGGGCTTTCGGCGGCGCCCACTCCGGGGTGTCGAATTCGGCCAACGTTTTGTAACCGGACTCTTTCAATCCGCGATGGATACCGTCGCGGATCAGCCCTGCGGCGGCATCGGTTGGCGAACCGTTAATTTGCAGCACGCCGGCATCCTGCGGCACGCCGCTCGCTTTCAGATGGTCGGTAAGAGATTTTGCGATGGCGTAGCCAATGCCCTCGTTATCAAATGAGACGTAGAAATCAGCCGGTTTGTCTGGTACCGGGCGATCATAGGCAATGACCTTGACCCCCTGCGCTTGGGCGTTTTCGACCAGCGCGGCGGCGGCGGAAGAGTCAACCGGATCCAGGACGATCACTTTCGCCCCCTGGGCGATAACCGAGTTGAACTGCTGCTGCTGGAGCGACGCGTTGGCGTTGGCATTCTGATAGATGACCTTACAATCCGCGCAAAGCTTGCTCATTTCCGCCTTAAAACCGGGGAAGTCGTGCTGTTCATAGCGGGTAGAGGCCTGATCGGGCATTAAAAAGGCCACGGTGGCGGACTCTGCAGACCAGGCTGAAGCCGTGACGGTGCCGGATAGTGCGGCGAGTGTGATAAAAATATTACGGTAATTCATTGTGTTACCCTCTTTTTTATAGGCTTAAGCCCGCCGGGTTGCGCCGACGTTACAGAGACTTTTTTAATCAGAGTTACCAATAATTCACATGTAGGATACGTCGGTTTTACATTTGCTCAACCGATGAAGCAGGATTACCACTGCGCAAAAAATGAGTCAAGAAAAGGAAAAAAGTCGATCGGATTTTGTGATTCGCTGCAAATAAGTGAACAAAAAAACGCCAGTCGATTTGACCGTAGCGGGAGAGGATGTAAGGGGAAAGATACGGGCGACGACGTGCCGCCCGCAGGGATTACTCTTCGCTGAGGAACAGCTCCAGCAGCGAATTTAAAAACAGTTTACCGTGCTCGGTAATTTGCCAGTTTTGCGCATCTTCCAGCAGATAGCCTTCGGCGATAGCGGCATCGATTTGCTGACGGATAACCTGCTCATCAAGGCCGGTATACAAGCTGAACTCCGCGCGCGGCGCGGCCTCCAGCAGGCGAAAACGGTTCATAAAGAACTCAAACGGTTTATCCGCTTCTCCCACATCGTGCTGGCGCTCCAGGTAACGGCCTTCCATATACCCGCGCGGGTGGCGTGTTTTGGCGGTCCGCAGAATGCGTCCGTCAGGGAAGGTGATCTTGCCGTGCGCGCCGCAGCCGATGCCGAGGTAGTCGCCAAAGCGCCAGTAGTTGAGATTATGCTGACACTGGAAGCCTGGCTTAGCATAGGCGGACGTCTCGTACTGCTGATAGCCGGCGGCGCTCAGCAGCTGATGCCCCTGCTCGAAAATATCCCATAGCGCGTCGTCATCCGGCAGCACCGGCGGCCGGGAGCCGAACAAGGTGTTCGGCTCAATGGTCAGCTGGTACCACGACAGATGCGGCGGGTTGAGGGCAATCGCCTGACGCAGATCGTCCAGCGCCTCCTCCAGCGACTGGTCCGGCAGACCGTGCATCAGGTCGAGGTTGAAGCTGCGCAAGCCGAGGCCGCTGGCGAGACGTGCTGCGCGCTTGGCCTCCTCCGGGCCGTGGATCCGCCCCAGGCGCTGCAGCTTCGGTTCGCTAAAGCTTTGTACGCCGATGGAGATGCGGTTCACCCCGGCGCGCTGATAATCAACGAAGCGATCGGCCTCCACGGTACCCGGGTTGGCTTCCATGGTGATTTCCGCCCCGGCGGCCAGCGGCAGGCAGGCGCGGACGCCATCGAGCAGGGTTTGCATGGCCGGGCCGGACAGCAGGCTCGGCGTACCGCCGCCGATAAAAATAGTGCCTATTTCCCGTCCCTGGGCATAGTGCGCATCAGCCTGCAGATCGTTCAGCAGATGCTGGACGTAGTCATCATGCGGCACCTCGCCTTTCAGCGCATGCGAATTAAAATCACAGTACGGGCATTTCTGCACGCACCAGGGAATATGGATATAGAGACTCAGCGGCGGCAAATTAGCCATTACGTAATGCTTCCAGTAACAGTTTCAGCGCCTGCCCGCGATGGGAAATGGCGCTCTTTTCTTCACGGCTCAGTTCGGCCGCGGTTTTCCCTTCTGACGGGACGAAGAAGATCGGGTCGTAACCGAAGCCGCCATGACCGGCGGCTTGTCGGGTGATTACCCCAGGCCAGCTGCCGTGGCACACCAGCGGCGTGGGATCCTCGGCATGGCGCAGATAGACCAGCACGCAGTGGAACTGGGCCTGACGCTGGTCGTCCGGCACGTCCTTTAACGCGTCGAGCAGCTTCTCAAGATTCTGCTGGTCGCTGGCATCGACGCCGGAATAGCGTGCGGAGTAAATACCCGGCGCGCCGCCAAGAGCATCGACGGCCAGACCGGAATCGTCGGCGATGGCCGGCAGGCCGGTGATCTGCGCCGCGTGGCGCGCTTTCAGAATCGCGTTTTCAATGAAGGTCAGGCCGGTCTCTTCCGCAGAGTCCACGCCCAGCTCGGTCTGAGCGACGATATCGAGACCAAAATCTTCCAGCAGCGAGGCCAGTTCGCGCACTTTGCCGGCATTGCCGGTAGCGAGGACGACTTTTTGCATGATGAATCCTGTTTATTCAGTTAGCGCCGCGACCGCAGTCGGGATCTGTTGTGGGGCGATGATTTTAACTTGCTTATGGCGGCCCAGCTCGCCTTTTTCAATCAGTACCTGGCTTTTGGCGACGCGGAACTGTTTGGCGAGAAATTTCACCAGGTGGGCATTGGCCTGGCCATCAACGGGTGGGGCGGTAATGGCGACTTTAAGCTCGTCGCCATGTACGCCCACGATGCTATCGCGGCTGGCCTTAGGCTGAATGTACAGCCTCAGCACCAGCCCGTCAGCGCAGGTTTCAACGGCACTCATAGCGCCATCCACAGCCCCGGCAGCAGTACATTACCGGAGGCCTGCAGCACTTCGGCGATGCCCATATTGATTACGTACAACAGCAATACCAGCACCATCGGCGAGAAATCGATACCGCCCATCGACGGCAGCAGGTTGCGGATAGGGCGCAGCAGCGGGTCCGCCAGCTGCATCAGCACATACTCCACCGGGCTACGGCCCTGACTGACCCAGCTCATGATCGCCATCAACAGCAGTACCCACGGGCGCCAGAGTACAACCTGCCGCCAAAGCAGCTGCGCGTCGATGGCCGCCCGCCGGGCATACGCTTCTACCAGCCGACGGCGCTCGCCAGGCGTGATCCACACCGCGGCCAGCTCCAGCGCGATATCGCCATCGCCGGCATATTCCCAGTCGATCAGCCTCAGGCCGGACTCATTATGAATAATATTGCCGGCATGGACGTCCATGTGCAGCGGCGCCAGCCGCAGGGGACGGGGCTCGCCCTGGCGGCGCAGCCGCTGATGCCAGCGCAGCCAACGCGGCTTGCGCCGCGCCGGATCGCACCTCTGCCAGTACTGGGCCAGCAGTGGTGTGAGGCTAACCCGCCAGCCAAACCGCGGTTGCTGATGCAAATCATACAATAAGCCTGACAGCTGCGGGGAGGCCGGTAACTCGCTTTTCACCTCCCCTGCGCAATACTCCACCACCATCCAGCAGGGTGAGTAAAACAGCGGGGTTGGCGCCAGCCTGGCAGGCAGTCGGCGGAGTGCGTGATACTGACGGCGAAAATGGTAAGTGGCGGCAGACGGATCGTGCGGCTGACGCAGCACGTGCCGCCGGTTGCCGTCGCTGATAATCACACTGCCGCCGCTGAGGCCACTCTGGCTCAGCGAGGCGACAGGATGATAATGGGGAAAGAAGCGCGACAAGAGCTCGTCGCGCGTTAGCTTATTGTTGCTGAACAGCACCTTTACCTGACCAGATTATCTCACCGGTTTGCACCAGCATGAGCTGCATTTTCAGCTCAGGCGCGTTGACGTTGCCGGTGGCATTGGAGTAAAGCACATACTGCGCGCCCACGTTGCGGGCGATGCCCATGGCTTTGCTGCGGCTGCCGAGGCTGTCCTGCGGCGACAGGCCCAGCTGCTGCTTGGCGACCGCCAGCTGCTGCGCCGATACCAGGGTAAATTTGCCGTTACCGGCCAGCGCACTACGTAGCGCAGTGGTGGCTTCTCCAGCATTCAGCGAACCGTTGGTGCGGTTGTTCACGCTGTCAACCAGCAGAATACTGCCGGCATTGACCCCACTCGCCTGCAGCATCTGCCCCACCAGCGGCTGAACCGCGCCGTTCCAGTCATAATGACGCACGCGCGGCGCCGGCTGACCCGACTGCTGATCCTGATGCTCAATCGGCCCAGGCTGCGCCGGGACAGAGGGCACCGCCGGTACGGTCGGCACCGTGGGCTGCGGCTGCGCAGGCTGCTGCGGCTGCGGTTTGGCCTCTTCTACCGGCGCGGGCTGCTCCCGCAACCCCGCACAGCCTGCGAGGAATATCGCCAGTGCTGTGATTAACGCATAGCGACACATTTTCATCATTATAATTACCCCTTACAGATAAAGATAAAGGCGGGCCTTATGCGCCCCCAGGATATTGGCGCTGCCATATAACGTGACCGAGGAGCGGGCCGGTACCACGATGGTGCGCGGCGCGTCCAGCGGATGCATCTCCAGCCCTCGGGCGTCATACCAGAAAAAACGATAGTGCACGGTAACCGGCTGCTGGCGCTCGTTATATAGCGTTGAGGAGGCGGTAGCCTGAATCTCTGTCGCCACGACGGCAGGCTCGCTGGCGCTGATCCCCGCCGCCAGCACGCTCGACTCCATCACCAGCGCCTGCTGGTCAGAAACCGGGATCTCCGGGTGTGAACTACACCCGGCGAGTAGCCCCGCCGCCAGACACGCGCCCAAAAGGGTCCTGAGCATGACGTTAGCCTTTGTGCGCCAGCATCGGGCCAAGCGGACGACCGCCCAGCAGATGCATATGGATATGGTACACTTCCTGGCCGCCGTGGCGGTTGCAGTTGACGATCAACCGATAGCCATCGTCGGCAAGACCTTCATCGCGGGCGATCTTCGCCGCGACGGTCATCATCCGGCCCAGCGCCAGCTCATGTTCAGCGGTGACGTCATTTACGGTAGGAATCAGAACATTCGGGACAATCAGAATATGGGTGGGCGCCTGCGGGGAGATGTCGCGAAAAGCGGTCACAAGCTCATCCTGATAGACAATATCCGACGGGATCTCCCGGCGAATGATTTTGCTGAAAATCGTTTCTTCTGCCATGACTGATTCCTTATAAGTTTTATCCCGTGCGCTGGCCTGCTTCTGCAGATAAACGCGGACGCACAGGTTCCGCTAAGAGTATGAGCGACATTCTCCCTCTCTTTCAACCTGAAAGCTCTTTTTCTTATTCAACTATAGACTTAGCTGCTGAGGGAATAAGCATATGGCGGACTGTTTTCAGGGTTATCGCTTGTGGGGCACCGACTTTAGCGCATAAAAAAGGCAGCCAGTTGGCTGCCTTAGTCTCCCCGATACTACGCCTTAACTGTTACGGATGTACTCATCCATTTCAGTTTTCAGGTTATCGGACTTGGTACCGAAGATGGCCTGTACGCCAGAACCGGCCACTACCACGCCAGCGGCGCCCAGTTTTTTCAGGCCAGCCTGGTCAACTTTCGCTACATCCGCCACGCTAACACGCAGACGAGTAATACATGCGTCGAGGTTGGTGATGTTCTCTTTACCGCCGAAAGCGGCGACCAGAGCCGGAGCCATCTCGCTGGTGGCGCCAGCTTTGCTCTCTTCGGTGGTGTCTTCACGACCCGGAGTTTTCAGATCCAGGGCTTTAATCAGCACACGGAAAATGACGTAGTACACGATCGCATAGCAGATACCAACAATCGGGAACAGCCACAGCTTGCTGCTGTTACCGGACAGCACGATAAAGTCGATCAGACCGTGAGAGAACGAGGTACCGTCACGCATACCCAGCAGGATACAGATCGGGAACGCCAGGCCCGCCAGAATGGCATGGATAACGTACAGGATCGGCGCCACGAACATGAACGAGAACTCGATCGGCTCGGTGATACCGGTCAGGAACGAGGTCAGCGCGGCGGAGATCATGATACCGCCCACTTTGGCGCGGTTTTCCGGTTTAGCAGAGTGCCAAATAGCGATAGCCGCTGCCGGCAGACCATACATTTTGAACAGGAAGCCGCCAGACAGTTTGCCCGCCGTCGGGTCGCCTGCCATGTAGCGCGGGATATCGCCGTGGAACACCTGACCAGCCGCGTTGGTGTATTCGCCGATCTGCATCTGGAAAGGAACGTTCCAGATGTGATGCAGACCAAACGGCACCAGGCAACGTTCGATGAAACCGTAGATACCAAACGCCACCACTGGGTTCTGATAAGCAGCCCACTGGGAGAAGGTTTGGATCGCGGAGCCGATCGGCGGCCAAATGAAGGAGAGGATCACGCCGGTGAAGATAGCGGCCAGACCAGAGATAATCGGCACAAAACGCTTGCCCGCAAAGAAGCCGAGATATTCTGGCAGCTTGATGCGATAGAAGCGGTTGAACATGTAGGCGGCGATAGCACCGGAGATAATACCGCCAAGCACGCCGGTATCAGCAAGGTGTTTTGCCGCAATCTCGTCAGCAGGTAAATGCAGCACCAGCGGCGCAACAACCGCCATGGTTTTCACCATGATGCCGTAAGCCACGACTGCAGCCAGTGCGGATACACCGTCGTTATTGGTGAAGCCGAGGGCCACACCGATAGCGAAGATCAGCGGCATATTGGCGAAAACTGAACCGCCTGCTTCTGCCATAACGTGGGAGACCACGGCTGGCAGCCAGCTGAAGTTAGCGGAACCGACGCCCAGCAGGATACCTGCGATAGGCAGTACGGATACCGGCAGCATCAGCGATTTACC
>ERZ773103.3086-NODE-3086-length-14151-cov-3.088252_pt1 | contig 14151 bp, 16 predicted proteins | sample MGYA00511118_ERZ773103 | MGnify/ENA primary metagenome ERZ773103 (study PRJEB29015, sample SAMEA2737821) | human gut metagenome | biome: human gut; feature: human-associated habitat; material: faeces | place: China | collected 2012 ... | reverse complement strand
GAATGTGGTCACCGACAGCGATGTTGGACAGCGGTACAAGTACCTCTGCGTCATCGGTCTTGAGCCATACGCGTTTTACGTTGAGCGACATGCAGCGTGCCAGATCGTCAACCGACTTTTTATGCGTCCACTCCTCGAGCAGTTCACCTATATCGAGCAGGAACATAACCGAGCCTGCCGTGGAGAAGTCCCGGCGTACCATCGAAACACCGATGGACAGCGCGTCGAGCAGCTCAACCTTCAGCTCTCTGTGAATCAGGCGCTTGAGACCGCGGCCGAGGAACGGCAGCGACAGCCAGATCGTGCGTGCAATCTGCAGCGGCGCTGGCAGGAACAGCGTGCAGGCAAACTTCGTAATTACCTTGCCGACCATCTTTTCCTGATACTCACGGTTGAGCGCACGGCCACTGTGGGTCGGCGTCAGCGCCGTAACAGACGGTGCAGTATAGTTAAACTGAGCGATCGCGCGGATGATATTCTCGCGATCACCGATGTAGCGGATGACAGCACAGCAGGTGCGCTCGTGCACGGTTGCGCTGAGTACACCCGGCTGATTCTGCAGATACGCCTCCAGCAGATCAGCCTGCTCCAGCGTCATGCGGTACTGCTTCATGCGCACGCGAAGCCGTCCGCGGCTTTCGTGTTCAATGAATGCTTTCATAGTAAAATTACCTCCAGCTTACTTCCGGTAGATAGGAAAAGAGGGGCTCTGCCCCTCTTTGATATTCGTCCCATGAAAACCGGGAACATGTGCCTCGGTTTTCATTCCCTAAGAGGGAGAAAGCTTCCGAATGGGAACTTTCGGACGACTTTGGAACGGCTCACAGTCCGTTCTTCCTGTCCGCCAAACCACGGTTTGGCGACAGGTTCTTATGCCTCAACCGGAGCAGCAGTCGGGTCCTCATCGGTCAGCTCAACCTCAATGTCTGCATCCTCAACAGCAGCAGCCTCTGCCTCAGCAGCGCGCTTCTCGTTGATCTCCTCTGCGGAAGCGAGGATGTCGCCGACGTTCTCCTTAACGCAGTCAACGGTATTCATAACGGTATCCTTCATGCGAAGAACCGCTGCGGTAGCATGGGTATATACGTTCTTAGCATCCTTGCTGCTCAGCAGCTTGATACCTGCGGAACCGAACAGAGTGCCACCAACAAATACGGCGATGTCCTTGTAAATCTTCTTCATAATATGTTCCTCCTATTAATCTCACTTGCGCTTACAGCCGGTAATCATCGTCATTACCATGCAGAACAGTGCGGCCCATGCCCAAAAACGATGCTGCTTCATACAGTACACCTCCAAACATGGTGTGTTTTTTGTTTGCGATTATCATATCATAAATTTTCTCGCTTGTCGCACAGCTTTAGACATGAAACGCACGGAATCGGACATTTTTGCAGTTTGTTGCCGCTAATCTTTAGTTTTATTATCAAAATAGTTGCATTTTGCTAACTTTTTCGGGCTTGTCGGCGGTACTGTGAGGGCGTCAGCTGATAGCGGCGCTTGAACGCCACACCGAACTGACTGGCGCTGTTATAGCCGACCGCCGCCGCAATATCCACGATGGAGAGCGAACTCCGATGCAGCAGTTCGGCAGCATGCTGCACCCGCTTTTCGAGCAGATACTGATGGATCGGCCGACCGTAGGTCTGCCGAAATATATCCTTCAGGGCGGTCGGCGAAATGCGGAACCGTGCGGACAACTGGTCGATCGTAAGCGGGTCGGACAGGTGCGATACCATATACTCCTGCACCTGCCGCACCGTATCGGTCAGATAGTGATCGCGGGAGACGGATTCCGGCGGCATCGTCAGCAGCGGACTGTCTGTGCTGATGAGGTACAGCAGCTCAATGGCTTTGATTGCACTGTAGGCGGCTCTGTCCCGCTCTGGAACGGACTGCAGTGCCGCAGCCAGACTATCAATCCACACCGCGCTGCGCAGCACTACGCAGCCCAGATGCGGAGTGACTCGTGCTTTGATTCGTGCTGCGTTGACCGCCAGACGGCACGGTGCCGCTGCGCTCTGCTCGATGAGCACCAGTTCACCGCTGAACAATCCGTCCGCGACCGAAAGGCTCTTCACACTTGCGCCGAGCAGCAGCAGTACCTCGTGCTCCTGCAGGAACACTTGCCGCCCATCGGTCATGGTCAGCCGCAGACCGCCCTGCCGGCAGAACAGCACCTCGCACGGCACCTCGGATGGCTCTGCAGGCAAGGCCGGCGGCACAGTCAGCGCGCAGTCAAAATCGCACACGCGCACGCCATCCATCGGCTGGGTCCAGCGTACGCAGCCGGACAGCGATGCGCCGGTATTCGGTTTGAGCAGAGTTTCCAGCACTGTGATTCCCTCCGTTGGTATATATCGGTTTATCAGGTTAGATTTTGCTAACCTATGTTGAAAAGTAAAGCCGCTGCAAGGCGGCCTTACTCTGTTCATTTATACAGAAAGGAGAACAGTCCCTTTTTCTCATATGGCTCCTTGGAGAAGGACGTAACGGTGTAGCCGGTAGCGTTTACCGCATCACGGACAGCCTGCTCATCGAGGTCCTGCTCGGTGAGGATAACCGTCTGCCCCTTGCCGTGAGAGGAAGTGACCTTCTTCACGGGAAATGCCTTGCGAACTGCGTCGTTGACATGGCTTTCGCACATGCCGCACATCATGCCGTCAATATGCAGTGTAATTTGTTGCATGATTCGTACTCCTCTCAAATCCGGTACCGAGGGAGGGACCGGAAATAATAGTAAGTTGCATCTAACTTTATGATAGTATAGTGCGTCTCCATGCAATTGTCAATGGGGGAGGAGCGCATCAAATCTCACAAAAAACAGGAAGAAATATTGGGTGAATTTGACGTGTGAAATCTGCGCCAGGGATGGTGCAGAGAGAGAAAACTGCTGGCATTACAACGAAATGCTCCATCTGTCCCGGTGAAAAGAGAAAGGGAAAGCGGCTGCTCAATCTGCATGACGGATCACATGGAGCGGGGCGTTTACATACTTCCCCAGCGGGGAAAAGCAGGCTTCCGCACCCTCGGTCAGATAAATTTCGCCATCGGCTGTAATCAGAATAAAGTCAAATCCACCATTGTCCTGCCAGTAGGAAACGGCCTTGTCCAATCCCATTACAAACAGCGCCGTACTGAGCCCGTCACCGGTCAAGGCGGAATCGGACAGTATGGTAACAGACCGCAGGCCGCTGTCTGCGGGATAGCCGGTTTTTGGATCGAGAATATGCCAGTAAATTTTCCCGTCTTCCCCTTCAAAATATCGCTCATAGCCGCCGGAGGTGTTGACGGAGCGGTCAGAAATTGACACGACCCCCGCATAGGCTGAGGTATCCTCCGGGTCCTGTATAGCGATACGCCAGTCGGAGCCGTCCGGCTTGGTGCCAATGGCACGGATCGTGCTGCTTCCGAGGTTCAAAAGAGCGGAGGAAACACCGTGAGACTGTAGAATTTCTGCGGCCTGATCCCCGGCGTAGCCCTTGGCAATGGCACCGAGATCCAACTGTGCGCCGTCTGGGATGGTGACCGTTTGATCGGACAGCGTGATCTGACTGTCATCCACCAGCGGCAGCAGACTGTCGATTTGTGATTGCGTGGGGATCTGGTATTCACCGGTGGTGAAGCCCCAGAGGCGGGACAGCGGATAGCTGGTGAGCTCCAGAGCGCCATCCGTACTGCGGCCCAGTGCCAGCGCCTTGGAAAGCAGATCGGCCGTGGCACCGGAAAGTGTGACAGAGGCACCGGAGGCATGATTGACCTGATAGATCTCACTGGATTCATTTGTAACAGACAGCTGGCTGTCCAGCGATGTGATCATAGCCGAAACATTCGACAGGGCAGATTCGGCATCAGCGCCATAGGCCTGAAAGGACATAAAGGTGTCCATAGAAAAAAGATCCAGCATGGCCGGGTCGCCGGTATCCTGCAAGGAGCCGGCTTCGGCGGCCCCGGCTGGGGGAGATGCAGCGTCCGCAGAGGCTGGGACATCGCCGCAGGCAGAAAGCGTCAGCAGGAGGCAAAGAAATATGAAACTCAGCTTGGTATACTTCAAAGAAAAACCCTTTCTTAGGAAAACGGAGCGAGACGGTGTAAAACGGTCTTTGTGGGAGAGAGTTAGCTTAGGCCAACTGAAGCTTACTACAATGGGCCGTTAATGTCAACAGAAAACAAAGAAAAAATCAGTGCTCCCCCAACCGAGTGGCTGGGGGAGCGCAACCATTATTCACTTCGGATAAACAGGATGCCCAGAGTACCGGGGCCGCAGTGGCAGGATACGGTACATCCAGCATTGGTTTCGATGATCTCTGTGAAGGGAGCGTATTCGGCAATGGCAGCACGCACCTTCTCCACAATGCCGTCCTCTACAGGGGTGTGGGTGATAAAGATCCGGTCATAGACGAGACCGTCCCGGCCCTTCAGCCGATCCTTCACATAGTTCAGAATACACTTTTCGTAGCTGCCACGGTACTTCTTGACGACCTTCATTTTACCGTCAATAACCTCGATACAGGGCTTCAGGTGCAAAAGGTTTGCGCCCAGCGCCACCACCATGGAGCAGCGTCCGCCCTTTACCATATAGTCCAGCCGATCCAGCAAAAAGCTGGCCTCAACCCGATTGGTAAGGTCTTGGAGCTTATCCACGATCTCTTTTGGGGAAAGAATTCCATCTTCGGCCATTTTTACGGCTTCGCAGACCACATGTCCGTGGCCGCTGGAGAGGTTTCGGGAGTCAACCACATAAACGTTGGGGAAATCCTCGGCCGCAACACAGGCGTTCTGGTAGCAGGAGGAAAAATCGGCGCTGATGTCGATATGAATAATGGCATCACAATCCCGGAGCAGACGGGAGAACATCTCCTGATAATCCGCCACATTGTTGGCAGCAGTAGAACAGAGATCTCCGCCTGCGGCCACATGGTCAAAGATGTCCTGTGGGGTGATATCGACTCCGTCACGGAAGGTTTCGCCGCCTTTCATGGTATAAAGGGGCAAAATTTCTACTTGATGAGCGGAGAGATATTCGGGGGCCAGATCACAGGTGCTATCGGATGTAATTCGGATGCGCATATTGTTTCCTCCCTGTCGGTTAATACAAAATATTATATCGAAGGCTGAGGAATTTTTCAAATGTTTTTATGGATTTTGGTTGATATGCCGGATTGAAAACAAAAAATGCCGTCATGTGATAAATATGGCGAAAGAAAAAAGTTGAAAAGTTCAAAGATTATTCACACAAAGCGCAGATGCCTGTGCTAGTATGGAAACATGAATCGGCATCACGTTTCCATCTCCGGTTTCTCCTCTCTTTCTTTCCGCTCCTATATGAACTTCTTCCCGGAGAGATGCCGATCCTTCCTCTGTGCCGGTGCAGCTGATTCCTGCACCGGCACCTTTCTGCGTGGCGTAAATTGCTTTACATTTTGCGATTACTACATTATAATGGATGAACCAAGCCGCCCATGTGCTGCGGTAGGAACATAAGAATAGGAGGAATGCTGCATGTTTGATCTGTTTCGCAGGATTCGTGTAAACTTTGTATTAACGGCAATATTGACCATTATATTGGGAATTATGCTGATCGCAGCGCCGGGCGTTGCCATGCGCACTGTATTTTTACTGGTGGGCTGGACACTGGTGATCTCCGGCGCAGCATCACTGCTTACGGCCATCTGTTCCAAAGGCAAGCCCATGGGTCAGGGAGATCTGGTGCTGGGCCTTGTACAGCTGGCCACCGGCCTTGTGGTGCTGATGCGTCCGGGTTTCCTGCTGTCACTGGCGGGGGTTGTTGTGGGATTTGTGCTGTTGATCCACGGTATTCACGATATCCAGCACGCACGGGAGAGCAAGGCCCTGGGCTATGACTGGAAAATGTCCATGGGAATCGGAATTGCAGCCGTGATCATGGGGATCATTGTAATGGTGAATCCTTTCTCCACCGTGGAAACGCTGCTTCGTCTGGCAGGGATTTTCCTGCTGGTGGATGGCATTGCTGACCTGCTGATGATCTGGCGTACCAATGCATATTGAAAACTTTCTGCCGGGGGATTGACAATTTCCCGGGAATCGGGTATCATTGCCGTAATATCCTATTTGCGATGAAGAAGAGGAGTAGGGCATAATTGCTTCCCAAGAGAGCAGGCGGCCGGTGTGAGCCTGTGGAGTGGATGCCCGAAGGTCGCTTCTGAGCTGTATTCCTGAGGGGTTGCCTTAGGGAATACCGGGTGCTCCCGTTATCGGGCATGGAGTGCGGCGCAGTTCCTGCGCCGAATTCAGGTGGTACCGCGGTTTTATCGCCCTGAGTGTGCATGGCATACTCAGGGCGTTTTGTTGTACCGTGGACAAATGAATTGTTAATTTATCATTAGGAGATGAAGTCATATGAAAGAACTGCCAAAGATTTATGATCCCCAGCAGGTTGAGGGCAGCATCTATGAGATGTGGCAGAAGGGCGGCTACTTCCACGCAAAGCGGGACCCGGATAAGAAACCCTTTACCATTGTTATGCCCCCACCCAACGTAACAGGCCAGCTGCATATGGGGCATGCCATGGACTGCACTTTGCAGGATATCCTCACTCGCTTCAAGCGGATGCAGGGCTATTCCGCTCTGTGGCTGCCGGGCTATGACCATGCGGGCATTGCCACGCAGATCAAGGTGGAGGAGGAGCTCCGCAAGGAAGGACTCACCCGTTATGATCTTGGCCGGGAGAAGTTCCTGGAGCGGGTGTGGCAGTGGAAGGAACAGTATGGTGACCGGATCGTAGAGCAGCAGAAGACGCTGGGATCTTCCTGCGACTGGGAGCGGCACCGTTTCACCATGGATGAGGGCTGCTCCAAGGCGGTTCGTGAGGTGTTTGTACGGCTCTACGAAAAGGGCTATATCTACAAGGGCAGCCGCATTATCAACTGGTGCCCCCATTGCCGCACAGCGCTGTCTGACGCTGAGGTAGAGTATGCGGAAAAGCCCGGAAAGCTCTGGCATCTGCGCTATCCCATCAAAGGGGAGGAGGGCCGCTATCTGGTGGTCGCCACCACCCGGCCCGAGACCATGATGGGCGATACCGGTGTGGCAGTCAACCCCAATGACGAGCGCTATAAGGATCTGGTGGGCAAGACCTGCATTCTGCCCATCATGAACCGGGAGATCCCCATTGTGGCCGACGACTATGTTGAGATGGATTTTGGCACCGGCTGCGTAAAGATGACCCCTGCCCATGACCCCAATGACTTTGAGGTAGGCCAGCGGCATAATCTGGAGATCATCCGTGTTATTGGTGATGACGGCAAGATCAATGCGCAGGGCGGCCCCTATGAGGGCATGGATCGGTATGAATGCCGGAAGGCTGTGATCCATGATCTGGAGGAGCAGGGCTACCTCGAAAAGATCGAGGACTATACCCACAACGTTTCTACCTGCTACCGCTGCCACAACGATGTAGAGCCTCTGATCTCTGCCCAGTGGTTTGTAAAGATGGAGCCGCTGGCCAAGGAGGCCATCCGGGTGGTAGAGGACGGAGAGACGAAATTCGTCCCCGAGCGGTTTACCAAGACCTATCTCAACTGGATGGAGAACGTCCACGACTGGTGCATTTCCCGCCAGCTCTGGTGGGGGCATCAGATCCCCGCATGGAAGTGTGCCGATTGCGGCGAATACACTGTGGCGCGGGAGGATCCCACGGAGTGCTGCCATTGCGGCTCCAAGCACATCGTCCGGGAAGAGGACGTGCTGGATACATGGTTCTCCTCGGCGCTGTGGCCCTTTGAGACGCTGGGATGGCCTGACAAGACCGAGGATCTGGACTACTTCTATCCCACCGATGTACTGGTGACCGGCTATGACATCATCTTCTTCTGGGTGGCCAGAATGATCTTCTCCGGCTGTGAGCAGATGAAGAAAACACCCTTCCACACGGTGCTGATCCACGGTCTGGTCCGGGACGACAAAGGCCGGAAAATGTCCAAGTCGCTGGGCAACGGCATTGACCCGCTGGAGATGGTGAAGCAGTACGGCGCCGATGCACTGCGTATGAACATGATCACCGGCAACAGCCCCGGAAACGACATGCGCTTCTATGTGGAGCGCTGCGAGGCCATGCGGAATTTTGCAAACAAGATCTGGAACGCCAGCCGCTATGTTCTGATGAATCTGACCATTGACCAGCCCGGACTTCCCGATATGGACAAGCTGGAGCAGGAGGACAAGTGGATCCTCTCCAAGCTGAACCGCCTGATCACCGAGGTTACGGAGAACATGGACAAGTATGAGCTGGGAATTGCAGTTCAGAAGATCTATGACTTTATCTGGGATGACTACTGCGACTGGTATATTGAACTGACCAAGTCCCGGCTCTATGCGGAGGATGAGGGCAGCAAGACCGTTGCCCAGCAGGTGCTGGTCTATATACTCGATCAGTTCCTGCGGCTGCTGCATCCTTTCATGCCCTTTATCACGGAGGAGATCTGGCAGGCCATTCCCCATGAGGGCGAGAGCATTATGGTGGCAAAGTGGCCCGAAGCGACTGACAGTCTGAACTTCCCGGCAGAGGAAGCCGCCATGGAGCAGATCATGGCAGCCATCCGGGCCGTCCGGAACCGCCGTGCGGAGATGAACGTGCCCCCCAGCAAGAAGTCTACGCTCTATATTGTCACCGATCATCAGAGTGTTTATGAGCAGGGCCGGGCCTTCGCCATGAAGCTGGCTTACTCGGACAATCTCATTGTGACCGGACAGGAGCCCCAGGGGGCGGAGGACATGGCCTCCTGTGTGACCCATGATGCCAAGATGTATATGCCCATGGATCAGCTCATTGATTTTGAGAAGGAGCTCCAGCGGGTAGAGAAGGAGCTGGGCAAGAACCGCAAGAGCCTGGAAGGTATCGAAAAGAAGCTTTCCAATCCCGGCTTCCTGAGCAAAGCTCCCGAGAACGTCGTAAACGGGGAAAAGGAAAAGGCGGAGAAGCTCCGTGCCATGATTGCACAGCTGGAAGAGTCGAAAAAGCGACTCCAGCGGTAATACGGTAAAAAAGGGGCCGCTGCCGGGAGGCGGCGGCCCTTTTGAAAGAAGGCTGGCAGATATGAACTATGAAGAAGCGTTGGCTGGGATCCACAGCCGCCGGACATTCTCCGGGGGAGGCCCCAGTCTGGGTCGGATCCGCCGATTGACAGATGCCTTGGGACAGCCACAGGAGCAGTTCCAAGCGGTACACATTGCCGGAACAAACGGAAAAGGCAGCGTATCGGCTATGACAGATGCGGCGCTGCGGGCCTGCGGACATAAGACGGGGCTGTTTACCTCCCCTTATCTGGTGGATTTCCGGGAACGGATCCGCATTGACGGCGAGATGATCTCCAGAGAGGAGCTGGTGCGCTGCTATGAACTGGTGATGGAGCAGGAGACAAAGCTGGAGCAGCAGGGCTGTGAGCCGGTCAATGAATTTGAACTGGTGACGGCCATTGGGTTTCTGGCTTTTGCCCGGGCGAAAGTGGAATATGCAGTGCTGGAAGTAGGGCTTGGGGGACGGACGGACCCCACCAATGTGATCCCTGCGCCGAGGGTGTGCTGTATTACATCGGTTTCGCTGGATCACACAGCGATTCTGGGGAATACGGTGGAGGCCATTGCCGGGGAAAAGGCCGGAATCATCAAGGAGGACTGCCCGGTGGTCATTGCCAGGCAGAAGCCTGAGGCATACCGGGTGATCACAGAACGGGCACAGCTGCTGCATGCGCCCATGTACCCTGCGCCGGATGTAAAAGCCACTTCGCAGACCAGAGAGGGAACCCAATTCCGTTGCGGCAGAACAGAATTAAAGATTCCGCTGCTGGGAGATTATCAGATGGAGAATGCGGCTGCGGCATGGCAGGTTTGCCGAGTGCTGGGACTGGATGCGGATACGGTCAAACATGCCTTTGCGAAGGTATACTGGCCGGGAAGATTACAGTATATCCCGGGAACGCCGGATTATCTGGTGGATGCAGGGCATAATCCTGCCGGAGTGGCGGCCCTTTGCCAGACCATAGATACGCTGTTTGCGGATCGAAGGGTCACGGCGGTTGTAAGCATGATGAAGGACAAGGATCATGGCAGCTGTATCCCGGAGATTGCAGCCCGGGCGGAGCACCTGATCGGCTGCTCAGTGGGATTGCCAAGATCCCTGGCACCGGAGGAGATCGCTCGGGAAGCTTCGGACCATTGCCGGAGCGATGCGGCAGCCAACATGGCGCAGGCGCTGAAACTGGCGGAAGCGGATCAGGGGAATCTGATTCTGGTCTGCGGGTCAGTGTTTGGGGCTGGTGCTGCACTGGCGGTTTTGGACAGTGGGACACAAAAAGAATAGAATATTTTCCCTGCGCACATTCCTTCGACGAAATGTGCGCAGGTTTTTTGCTATGATGAGATGGAATAAAACGGAAGCGGAGTGACATAAAATGTACATCAGAAGCTTTCTTCAGGACAAGGAGATGACCATTACCCTGTCCGGGGAGATCGACCACCATGAGGCAAGGCATGCCATGAAGACCATTACGGAGAAGCTGGACGCTTATTTGCCGAAGAGCTGTATTCTTGACTTTCGGGATGTGACGTTTATGGATTCCTCTGGCATTGCCATTGTGGTAGCGGCTGTCCGGCGGATGCGGCAGCTGGGAGGGAAGCTGGTCATCACCAATGTACAGCAGCAGCCCATGCGGGTGTTTGACGCGGCGGGGATCCGTCAGATTGCAGAGATCAGAGGAGGAAAGAAGCATGAAGCCGGAAAATGAAGTGACGATGGAATTTATAAGCCGCAGCTGCAATGAGGCGTTTTCCAGAGCGGCAGTGGGGGCGTTTATTGCGGCAATGGACCCCACACTGGAGGAGCTCAGTGATATTAAAACCGCAGTCAGTGAGGCTGTGACCAACTGTATTGTCCATGCCTATCCGGAAAACCCGGGGAAGATCCAGCTTTCCTGCCGGATCTTCCCGGAGCGAAAGCTGGAAATCACAGTGCGGGATCAGGGGGTTGGGATCACGGATGTAAAAGCGGCCCGTGAACCGCTGTTTACCACAGGCGGTGCGGAGCGAAGCGGAATGGGCTTTACAATCATGGAAAAGTTCATGACAAGCCTTCAGGTGGAGTCCCAGCCCGGGACAGGGACCTGTGTTACCATGACCCGAAAGCTCAGGAGCATAAGCCGGTGAATGCGCTGCTGGAACAGGCACGGCAGGGGGATCGCACGGCCAGAGAGCGGCTGCTCAGCGAAAACACAGGACTGATTTGGAGCGTAGTGCGCCGGTTCTATGGCCGGGGCGTAGAGCCGGATGACCTGTATCAGCTGGGATGCCTTGGATTCTTAAAGGCCATTGACGGCTTTGATACGGAATATGGCACACAGTTTTCCACCTATGCTGTACCAAAGATTGCAGGGGAGATCCGGCGATTTCTGCGGGACGACGGGGCCATCAAGGTCAGCCGTACCATAAAGGAGCAGGCCGGTATGCTCCGGGGGGTTCGGAGCCGCCTGACCCTTGAACTGGGCCGTGAGCCCAGAATTTCGGAATTATCGGAGGCCGCTGGCCTCAGCCCAGAGGAGATCGCTGTGATCGAAACAGCGATGCTTCCAACAGATTCTCTGCAGCGTCCTACGGGAGAGGACGGATGCAGCCTTGAGCAGCTGCTGCCCGGGGAGGCCATAGAGGATCGGATTATCGAGTCCGTTTCGCTACAGGATGCCATTGCTAAGCTGGAGCCCCGGCAGCGTGCCATTATATCCATGCGGTATTTCCGGGGTATGACGCAGGATAAGACAGCAGCAGTGCTGGGGGTCAGTCAGGTGCAGGTGAGCAGACTGGAACGGAAGGCACTTCGGCAGCTGGGGCAGCTGCTAAAAGAATAGAGGAAACTATACAAAAAAGAAAATGCGCATGTACATGGAGTTAATCCGTGTGCATGCGCATATTTTTTTGCCGGGAGCGGGGGTGATAGGCCATCAGACGGCGGAGGCCCGGATAGGTGCCGCGGCCAAGGGCCTCATAGAGACCGCAGCCCTTGTCTACCAAACAGACGATTTTGGCCTCGCGGCTTTTTGGGGGCTTTCGGGTCAGGGGGAACATATGGTGGATGATGATATCTTCTTCCATCGGCGTGAGACCTACATCCTGCCGGGCGTTGGAAAGCGCCTTTTCCGGATGGTGGAACCCATGGAGCCGGTGGGACGGATCCGGTGTGTGCCAGTCATAGAGAAAATAGTCATGCAGCAGCGCACCTCGGATCAGGCTTTTTTCATTGCAGCGCAGATGCAGAACGCGAATGACAAGAAGACTGAAATAGGCCACAGCGATGCAGTGGAGCAGCACGGTGGTATCGCCGTGCTGAAGAAATTCTTCACATTGAGAAAGGCGTGAGCTTTCCATCAGCGGGAAAAGCTCACGGCTGAGAGATTTGAGAATCTTATAGTTGCGCAAGAATGAACACCTCCTGTAATTGCCGCTATTTTAATGCGCATTGAAACAATATCTGAATTTCATCAAAAGGGCTGAAAATAGACCTTTTGATGAAATTATGCGGCAGTTGCCGCAAGAACAAACCGCAAAGCGGTTTGTTCAGTAGGCGTTATTTTAGCACAGCGGAGTTCCATGGACAAGCGTTGGGGTGATTTCTTCAAAAAAACGTAACGAAACACCATGGGGAACGATAGAAAAATACCAATATTGGTATATGGCCTCTGCTATACTATGGGTACAACAAAAAAGAAAATCCGAAAGGGAGTTATCATATGTATGAGTTTCGCAATGTAAGAGGTCATGTAGAGGTGTACGACAACCGAGGTCAGTTTCTGTTTTCCGCAGATAACGAGCGGGAAGCCAGAGAAGAACTGGAGGAGACAGCGGCATAAAAAGCGGACGTGGTGCACATTGATCATGCATTACGTCCGCTTTTTGGCATAAATTACAAATATAGTTTGCATAACTTAGAGATTACTGTTAGAATATAAAAGAGTTTGATGTAAGGGACTTTCGAAGGTCAGAAAATTGTTTCGGCTTCCTCCTGAAATAGTGTGTCGTTGATCTTTTCCAGCGGAAGCTGATGGAGAATGCCGTACATTAAAATTGCATCCCGCTTATTGTGTGCGTAAAGCTGACTGAAGCCGCATTGATGCAGCCGCGTCTGAATTTCAGCAAGGGTCGCATCCATTCCAATGCAGATGCAGAGCAGCTTGTCCCGGGACGGCTTTCGCCTGCCGGAGAATATCTGGTGCAGATATACTTCGCTGATGAAGGCGCGCTTTGCAATGGTGGCCTTTGGGATCTTTTTCTTAGCTTGCAGTGCGCTGAGTGCAGTGGGGATGTCGGTATTCAGAAAGTTTCCCTCATTTATTCTGAGGAACTGAGATAAATCCTCGGATTTGGCAATTTCCTGCTTCAAATCATTTGTATTCTTGTTCTTCAAAAAACCACTGCCTTTACATATCATTTCCTTATAATTATCGCAAACCCGCCCGAATAAATCAATATGCGCACTGCATAGTAGAAGGTGAGAATTTGAAATTTCCATGAGATGATAAACAATTTGAAACCCTTAATTTGGTGAAAACGATGAAAGAGTCTGATCATAGTGCCGTATATGTGGTAAAGAGCCAAAAGAACGGAAATCGCTATGTTCTGCTGCAATTCCACGGAACCGCAGAAATATACAGAAGGCTTATGACGATCACCAGTCCGCATCTTCCGAAGATATATGAGGTGGAGGAGCAGGATGGCATCGTTACGGTGTTGGAGGAATATATTCAAGGAGATACGCTGGCGTTTCTGCTGGAGGGGATCGGCCTTGACAGAAGCGAAACAAAGGACCTGATGCTTCAGTTCTGCGATGCGCTGGAGCTTCTCCACAAGAACGGGATCGTCCACCGGGACATCAAGGCGGAAAATGTGATCGTTCGGGGAAAAACTGCGGTACTGATTGACTTTAATGCGTCCCGCGTATATAAATCGGCCCAGACAGAAGATACCGTTGTCCTCGGCACAACGGGCTTTGCGGCGCCAGAGCAGTATGGAATATCCCAGAGCGATAACCGGGTAGACGTTTATGCGCTGGGGGTACTGCTGAACATTATGCCCGGTCACTATCTCTGTCAACAGCCTCTTCCTCCGTCATTTCTTCGTCGGGATTGA
>ERZ773103.3084-NODE-3084-length-14170-cov-3.634431_pt1 | contig 14170 bp, 7 predicted proteins | sample MGYA00511118_ERZ773103 | MGnify/ENA primary metagenome ERZ773103 (study PRJEB29015, sample SAMEA2737821) | human gut metagenome | biome: human gut; feature: human-associated habitat; material: faeces | place: China | collected 2012 ... | reverse complement strand
TAGATCCTAAGTCTAGCGCGTCTGCCAATTCCGCCACATCTGCAAACAACATAATGGATTATATCAGATACACATACATTTGTCAACACTTTTTTTGAAAAATTTTTATAAAAATATTTTTCAGATAAAAATTTTAGTGAAATTGTAAAAAAGGACTGTACAAAATTTAATTGTTATAGTATAATTATGTTATTAATGATTAGCGATCATCAAGCTAAGAGAGAGGAGAAAAGAAAATGGAGAAAAGAAAAAAATTGCTGTCTGCGATACTTTCTGTATCAATGATTGCAAGTGCGTTCACTGCATTGCCTTTATCAGCAAGTGCAGAGGGTGAACAAAATTCCGGTGAAGAAGTTACTGCGACTGTTTCACCGAGTACAACGGCTGGAGTTACGACAACAGGTGAACCTGTTGCAACAGCGACAACTGAAGTTGAGTCTACAGACGAACCCGCTACAGCTGCAACTCTGGAGGCGGCAGGCGTTGTTTACGAAGACCAAAAAATCAAAATTACAAATGCTAAAGCTGACAAAGTAACAATCGTAATTTCAAAGTATTACGATAACAAAACTTTAGCAGGCGTAGAACTAAAGGAAAATGTTACACTTGAAAACGGTAGTGGTGAAGTTGCTTACGATTTACAAGGTAAAGCGGCTAAAATTATGGTTTGGGATGATATAAAGACAATGACACCTTTATTTGCAACAACAAGTGTTGAAGGTACTGTTGATCCGGCACCTACTGTAAAGCCGACTGCACCTACAAGCCAGCCGGAAACAACACCGACGGCTGAGCCTACTGCAACACCGACAGTTAAGCCTACAGAAGTACCGAGAGAATATACAGAGATATATACTCAGGACTATGAAGATGTAGCAGATACAGCTGCATTAAAGAATATTTGGGCATCAGCAAACTATGCAGACGGTATTACTTTGGGTACAGATAATACTAAATATGCACAGTACACTGACGCAGATAAGAATACAAGAAGTGCAACATCGGCATTTGATGTTGATTTGTCTTCTCAAGATAAGTATGCGGTAGAATTTGACCTTGCATTAACTAAGTCAAGCAAAGATGATGTACAATTTGTTGTAGCATCAGGAACTATGCCGACTGCAAACACAGGTATGACTTCAAACTATATCTTCAAGATAAATATGACAGGTAATTCTAATAACTGTAAGATTAATGACGTTGACGCGGCAACCGTAACTCTTACAGACGCAGCTTGGTACCACTATACAATATTGGTTGACAAGAACGAAGACTTGGCAACTGTCAATATCACAGATAAGAGCGGTGAAAAGGTTGTAGACAAGTTGATTGTTCCTACAAACGGCGTTAATGATAAGATTACAGGTATCTTATTCTTGTCAGGACGTTATCAGAGTGTTATGAAGTTGGATAACATTGTTGTTCGTACAACAGATAAGTATGATGAGTTTGGTCAAAAGGCAGAAGAAACTCTATCAAAAGTTGAATTTGCTTCTGAACTTAATACTACAATTAACCAACCTAATGAAGGCGAGCCTGTACATAAGCCTATTGCAATTAAGGCAACAGGTATATATGGCGGCGACCTAACAAACAAGGAAGGTCTTAATGTAGAATGGACAGTTACAGGTCTTGATAAAGAAGACGGCTATATTTCACTTACAAAGGCAGAAGGTACAGGTGAGGGTACTGACGGTGAAAGCCCTAACGGAAATACCACTGCTTACTTCAATGTAAGAAACGGTGTTTCAAACTGGTTCGGTAAGGTTACTGCAAAGGTAACATATCTTGATGAATCATTTGAAATATCTACTCCGTTTGCCGTAATCGGTGCGAGCGGTTCAACTAATATAGCTCCGGATGCCGGTTATCCTGAAAACATGAGTTCATATGACGATTCTCTTGTAGGATACACAGCTACATCAAATACAATCAATTCAAAGGATCTTGTTCTTAACGGCTGGTCAATATACGGTTCAAACGGTGTAAGAACTCTAACACTTAAGAAGGATGAAGATAATACAAAGTATCTTCAATTTGCATCAAACGGTGGCGGCGGTTCAACTGTCGGTGTATATCAACTTGCAGAACAAGCGTCACAATATATCGTTGATATGAAGGTTAGATTTACGGGCGGTGCAATGGCATTCGGTCACTACGGTAATACACCGAATAATGCAACTAATAATCCTAACTGGACAGTATCATACGGAAGTGGTGCTTTGACGGTTGGCACTCAGTCAATTCCAGGTGTCAACAGTGAAGATTGGTACAGAGTAATTGTTTCTGCAGATGAAAGCGTAGGAACTTACTGGGTTAAGGTATATAATGACGCAGGTACTCTTGTAGGCGAAACAACAGCTGAAGCTATGAGTTCTACATATACAGAAACACAGAAATATTTCTGTTTCCAAGGTACATATCCTGTAGATTTGGCAAGATTCAAAATTTACACACCTACAGCCTCAACAATGACTGTAAATACTGAGGCAGAAACTATCCAGGTTCCTGAAACAGGTGCAAACAGTGCAACAGCAGAACTGACTGCTATAGTTAAGGATACAGACGGATATAATATCTCAGGTGCCGTTACTTGGTCACTTGCTGATGAATACACAGGTGTAAGCATTGCAAGCAAGGATGCTCAGACAGCAACTTTGACAGTAACAGACGAGGCGGCTGCCGGAACTGTTACAGTAGTTGCAACTTACGGTTCAAAGAGAGTTGAAAAAGAAATTTCTCTATCAACAACAGGTAATGCAATCGCATTTACAAAGTCATCTTCAAGCATAACAATTCCGTTTGAGGGCTCTGATGCCGTAACAGGTAACTTCGCGGCAGAAGTAAGAGACAAGGCAGGTCAACCTGTTGAGGGTGCAAACGTAACTCTATCACTTGTTGATGCTACAGGTGCACCGGTGACAAATGCGAAGGGAATTACATTCGATGCAACAACAGGCGTTTTGACAGTTCAGGCAGGTGCAGTATCAAAGGTTCTTTATGTTAAGGCGGTTGCAACTGTAGGTGACGAAACTTTGACATCAAGAGTTAAGGTTAATGTACACGGTTTGTCATTTGCATTCGGAAGTAATGATCCGTCAGACGACAGCTTTACAAAGGTAACAGCAGCTGACGCATATTCAGATAAAATTGGTTACGGTTTTGATGATACATCAGTAGTAACAAGTGAAGAATCAGATGTAAAGGGTACTGCGGCATACAGATTTAAGGCTAAAGTTCCTAACGGTAACTATGTTGTTAAGGTTACAACTTCATCTGCAACAATGACTTCTGAAGTAGTTGAAGGAGTTGCGGCAACAACAGGAATTACAAAGACAGGTACACAATTTAATGTAGCAGTTTGCGACGGTGTACTTGACCTTACATTTGAAAGCGGTTCAACATTGTCAGATTTGACAATTACACAAGCTGCAGCTAAGGCAGCACTTGCTAAACCGGCAGTATATGCTATCGGTGACTCAACAACAAATAATAATGCATCAGGTAACATTTCATGGGGTAACCGTGTAGGTAATGGTGTAGCAGTTCCTGATACATTCTCATCATTCAGCAATAACGGTATGGCAGGACGTGATTCTGTAAACTTCTATAACCAAGGCAGAGTTGAGACAGTTCTGTTGAGCGTTTGCCCTGGTGACTATGTAACTGTTAATATGGGTATCAACTCAAAAGAGGCAGGTGAATCTGCATCATACTACACATTGCTTAATAACTACTATGTAGAAGGTATTATTCAACGTGGTGCTATTCCTGTAATTGTTACAGCTACACCGCTTGGATTCAGTAGTTCACAGTATCCGTATAATGCATCAACAGGTAAGTTTACAGTAAATCGTGGTACAGGTGCTTATAACGGTGATTTAAGAAAGATTGCTCAATCACATAATTTGAACATTATTGAATTGGGTTACTATTTTGAAGATTACTTTAATAGTCTAACAGCTGAAGATGTTGCAGCTTATAACGCTGAAAACGGAACAAGCTTTACATCACAAGTTGAACTTGTAAAGAGCTGGTATGGTGACCACAACCACTATAAACAGTATCTTGCTGATAAGATTGGTTCATATATCCTTGACAGTGTGTCGAAGATTGCAGGCGGAAGTACAGACTTCAACCAGGCAAATGATACACACATCAATGAACAATAATCAACTTAAAAGAACTTCCCGAACGGGAAGTTCTTTTTTTGTGCCTGCTTCCATATACATAAACTAAAAAGGGGATTTGGGTGTGAAAAAAATACTTTTAGTAGTTGTTATAATCATTTTTATTACGTTGCTTTTGCCGCTTGCGATAGTTTGGTTAATCGGTGGCAGTGGAGAAGGACAAAGTCCGATTGAGAGCGGAACGGTAAGTGTGTATGTGTCGGAAGAAGATTGTGTTAAAGATATGGATATTAATGAATATTTAAAATGCGTGGTGGCGGCGGAAATGCCTGCTGATTTTGAGGAAGAGGCATTAAAGGCACAAGCCGTTGCGGCAAGAACTTATCTGTACTCACATATTGCCGAAAAAGATAAAGGCAACATTGCCGAAAGTCACAACGGTGCGGTGATATGCACCGATTCAACGCACTGTCAGGCGTATATTTCGGAGGATAAGCGGAGAGAAAGCTGGGGTGCCGGTGCCGATGAAAATTGGAACAAAATAAGCACAGCGGTTGACGAAACTACAGGACAGATAATGACGTACAACGATGAAATAATATCGGCGGTATTTCATTCAACTTCGTCGGGGATAACGGAATCGGCAGTTGACGTTTGGGGGGCGGACGTGCCGTATTTGCAAAGTGTCGCAAGTGCGGGAGATGAAGAATCGCCAAAGTATCACAGTGAATTGACATTGAGTGAACAGGAATTTAAAAATATTGCGGAAGAAAAAATTGACGGTGTGGATTGGAATAATGGACTTGTATCGAACATTAACCGCTCAAATGCAGGCGGTATTGTAACACTTGATGTAGGCGGAGTAAATATAAAAGGAACAGAATTTAGAAATATATTTTCACTGCGTTCCACAAATGTTGAAATATCGCAAGAAAACGGCGATATAAAAATGAGAGTAAAAGGGTTCGGTCACGGCGTCGGTATGAGCCAGTATGGTGCAGATTACCTTGCGAGGCAGGGAAAGACATATAAGGAAATTTTAAAAACATATTATACAGGTGTTGAAATAGAAAATAGGTGAAATTGCACAAAAAACAATGCCAAAATTTGTGACTTAAAAAAAAATATGACTGTTTTTTATATTGAGAAATTCCGTAAAAAGTTATAAAATATTATTATAATTATTTTTGAGGGAGAGATTTAATAATGAACAGAAAAGTGATAAGTGCGGCGGTTGCAGTTGCAATGACCGCCACAATGGGCAGTTTTGCCTTACCGGCAAACGCCGCGGAAGTTAAAACTCCGCAATATCAAACAAATACACGTCAAATGGAAAAGCTTAATCGTGGTTTGATTGCTGTTAAGACAACGGCAGATACACGAGGTCAGGCAGTTAACGGTGTATATTTGAGTTGGAGATTGCTTGGTGACGAAAGCCTTGAAAATCAAGCATTCGATATTTATAAAAACGGTACAAAAATACATACAACAGGTGTACATGACGCTACAAACTGGATTGATACATCGGGTACTGCATCGGATAAATACAAGGTTGTAAAAGCGGGTGAGGACGCGTCTAAGGAAACTGAAGTTACACCTACTTCAAACAACAACTGTGCAAAGTCAAATGAGGTCGGAAATGGAAACAGTGAGAAAAATTCATTTACATATGTAGATATTCCTATTTCACGTCCTGATCCGGTAGAAAGAATGGGTGACGGCAAGATTTCAAATTATTACACTGTTGACAAAAACCACGAAGGCGGTGCGAATGACGCGTCTGTCGGCGATCTTGACGGTGACGGCAATTATGAAATTGTATTAAAGTGGGACCCGACAGACTCAAAAGACAGTGCCGGTGCGGATTTTACAGGTAATGCATATATTGACGCATATAAGATTGATCCGAACAATGACGGTTATATGTGGCGTATTGATTTGGGTAAAAATGTTACATCAGGTGCACACTATACGCAATTTTTGGTGTATGACTTTGACGGTGACGGAAAGTCAGAAGTGGCAATGAAAACAGCACCCGGTACGGTTGACGGCACAGGTCATTACGTTACGGAAGTCGGTGATACTGACGAAATCAGAAATACCGACAATACAAAATCATATATAGGCACAAGCGGAAGATTAAAGGGTAAAAATCCGTTTACGCAGTATTTAACCATATTTGACGGCGAAACAGGTGCCGCACTTTATACAACGGACTATATTCCGTATGATGCGGCAGAAAATCAATATTGGGGCGACAGCGGGGCAAAGTATAACAGAAGTGAAAGATACCTTGCGGCAGTGGCTTATCTTGACGGTATTCATCCGAGTATCGTTATGTGCAGAGGTTATTATCACGACTCTGTAATTCGTGCATATACATGGGACGGTACTGAACTTACAATGCAGTGGGAGCATAAAGGTAAGAAGAGTGCAAGTTCAACGACACTGTATGGACAAGGAAATCATAATCTTTCTGTAGGTGATATTGACAATGACGGCAAGGACGAAATTGTTTACGGAAGTGCCGCACTTGATGATGATGGTAAAACAGTTCTCGGAAATACAGGTCTTGGACACGGTGACGCAATGCATATGAGCGACTTTAATAATGACGGCACTCAAGAAGTATTTTCGGTAAAAGAGGAGGAATTTAAAAAGTATGCCGAAGATTTAAGAGTCGCAAGCACAGGAAAGCATTTTTGGAGTTCCGGAAAACTGACTACATCAAGTGATAACGGACGTGGTGTTATGGATAACATTGATGATAGCTACGCAAAGGAACATTCAAATGCATTGGCAATAGGTTGGAGCAGCGGAATTGCGAATGCTCACGACTTAAACGGTGATGATGTTGCCGCAAAACCGGCTGGTGCGGGAAGCGGTACCTTTGATAATTTCCTTGTATATTGGGACGGCGATTTGAGCCGTGAGTTGCTTGACGCAAACATTATCCAAAAATATTATGCCGCAACAGGTACAACAAAGAGATTTTACGGTCCGTCAGACGGATACACACTTACAGGCGGTTCTACAAACAACTACTCAAAGAGAAATCCTTCACTTGTTGCCGATATTTGGGGCGACTGGCGTGAAGAAATTATAATGCCGGTAAACAAAGGCTCGGCAACGGATCAGGCATATTTGAGAATATATACCTCTACAATACCTACAGATTACAGAATTACAACATTAATGCACGACTGCCAATACAGATTGTCGGTTGCGTGGCAGAATGTCGGATATAACCAACCGACACACGCAAGCTATTATATAGGTTCTGTGGCACTTGCAACAGACGAAAGCGGCAATACACTTAACTATCTTGCACCGGCAGTACCTTATACAAAGGTGACATATTCGGCACCGGAGCAAGTAGCGGTTACGGGAATGACTTTGGAGAAAAAGTCAATAGAAGTTGAAAAAGGCAAGACAGAAACAATCAATGCGATTATCACACCCGAAAATGCGACAAGAAAAGGTATAACTTGGACTTCGTCCGATACAAACGTGGCAACTGTTACAAACGGTGTTGTGAAAGGTATTTCAGCCGGAACTGCAACTATAACGGCAACAACCAAAGACGGTAATTTTACAGATACTTGTGAAGTGACTGTTATGCAAAATGCAGTTACGGGCATAAGAATTTCGGAAAAACTAATTGATTTGGGAATGGGTTACAAAAAACAAATTACCGCAACGATAATGCCTGATGACGCTACGGATAAGTCTGTAGAATGGACATCTGAAAATCCTGAAATCGCAACAGTTTCGGACAACGGAACAATTACCGGTAAAAGCTACGGCAGAACGGTTGTAACCGCGACTACAACAGACGGCGGATATACCGCAAAGTGTGTGGTAAGAGTTAAACCGATAGATGTAGTTGACGCAACGGGTAACAATGAGTTTGTATCGGAAAATACTGATGCAAATACTGCATTTACAGGAAGTGCCAACAGTGCGGTGATTTCGCAAACAGGTGCGTCTGACGGTGCGGAGGCACATAAAGATTTTGAAGTTTATGATAGCGGTAAGGTTGAGCTTGAATACAGACTTACAACAGGCGGTGTAAAGGTTGACGGTTCAAATTGGAATTGGACAGGACATGAATATACAATGGGAATGAAACTTCTTGACAGTGAGGGCAACAACATTGTGAATGTATATCAGCCGTATACTACAAAGGCTCAAAATTTGATGGCACAAACTTCTGTCGATTCTGCGGCAGCTGCTGTAACTGCATCAGGTTCGGGTTGGTCAAACAGCGGTAACGTTGTAGGTAATATTCAAGGTAGCTCAAAGCGTTGGAAAGTAAAAGTTACATTGGATTACGATAATGATAACTGTACTGTAAAGGTTACCGGTACAGACGGAACATGGGCAAATGATGACGGCGTAATGCAAAGAACATTTGCGCTAAAGGGTGCTAAATTCAAGACATTAAGTTTGTATACTCAAAAAATGGAAGATTATGATTCAGCTACCTTGACGGCTTCGCCGAAAATCGAAAATCTTTCATACAGTAAATCAACAACTGTTTCCGGTGCGACAGAAGAACTTTATAACAAAGGCGGGGATAGTAAGTTTACTGACAGTGATATAACAGATTGGACACAGAAAGGCACAGATACGGCGACACTTACTTTAGACAGTGACAATAACCGTATTTTATACAATCCTGAAAAGCCGGGTGCTGAATACAGTGCGGAAAAGACTTTTGAAGTAGGAAATAATGCTGTTGTAACTTATGATGTTGATTGGTATTTCGGAAGTGCAGTAGGCAGAGATGGTAACTTTGAATATCTTCAAATCGGTAATATCCGTCTTGGTTGGACAAACGGATATAAGGTGTTCCTAAGCACAGACGGAGGAGCAACATGGCTTGACAGTGACAGTGACGGCACAAATGACAGCATATTCAACGGTGCAAATCAAACATACACTAAGAATGTTAAAGTGACGGTTAATACTGCTACAGGTGTAGCATCACTTTGGTTTGACGGAACAAAAGTAGGCGATTATACTACAGAAAACGCGGCAAATGCTGTTAAATTCGGATTTACTCGCGCCGGTGCGGCACCTAACTGGGCTGTTCCGAACGGTATCGACAGAATTAAAGTGTCACAATTTGTTCAAGGTGAAGAACCGCTTGAATTTTCAGAAGTGAAAGTAAGCGGAAAAGACGATAAGACTGCTACGGTAACATATGCGGTTGTTGATGAAGATGTTGATGACATTTCATTGATAGGTGCATTGTATGACAAGGACGGTAAACTTGTTGAAATCAAGACGGTCCCTGTTGCTAATGTTGAAAAAGGCAAATATTTGAACAGTGAAATTGTTTTTGAAAACAGTATCAAAGAAAATAATTTGAAAGTATTTATGTGGAATTCGCTTGGCAGTATGACAGCACTTTGCGAAAATGCTCAATAACAAATTTAAAAACAAAAATCGCAGACTATAAGGTCTGCGATTTTTTTGATGTGTTATTCAGTATGTTTTCGAGTTCTATTGCTTTTGATACGACTTCGGGGTCGGAAAGACAATAATTTTTTTCAATTATAAGATTATCAAAATCTGTTTTCAGTTGTTTAATGTTGTTCATTTATGTATGCTCCTTTCGATTGCACGGTTATATGTAAACCACTGCTTGTTGTATTTATTTTACAATATATGATAAAACTTGTCAATATATTGTGGTATAAAAGGAGCAACTTTCGTGTTGCAGAAAACGACACAACCGTTTAAATTTCATTATCTCTCTTCGCTTTAACCTGTAAAACGACAAAAGCTGACACAGCGGCAATCATAAACAGTATTGCAACAAGCTGAGAAATGCCGAGAACATTTGGAATTACATATAATATATAATTCGGATTTCTCATACCTTCAAGAAACAGTCTGCCGAATGAATACCAGAAAATATAGAAACAAAATACCTGCCCGTCATTCTTTTTCTTGTCACGAATCAGAAGAAGTATCACAAGTCCGATAACATTCCATATCGATTCATATAAAAATAATGGGTGAACAGGTGTTGCACCGTTTATGGACATACCGAAAAGGCTGTTTGTTTCACCGCCGTACACTTCGACGTTTACAAAGTTTCCGAAACGTACGATTGCTTGACCGATAAAAAGACCTGGTGCACATACGTCAAAGACTTTGGCGATATTCAGCTTTTTAACTTTGCAGTATATAACGGTTGAGATTATCGCACCGATAATACCGCCGTAAATAGCAAGTCCGCCGTTCCAGACTTTAAACATATCGGCTATCGAGTCAAATTCATCGAGTGCGAAAAGCACATAATATATTCTTGCGCTGATTATTCCGAAAATAAGTCCGAACAAGGCGATATCCCATACATTATCTTTTTTCACACCACGCTTTTCGCAGGTTTTATAAACGAAAAACAATCCCAAAAGAAAACCCGAAAGAATGATAAGCGCATACCAATAAATAGGCTTTGAACCTATTGAAAATGCGACAGGTGAAATGTTTAGAGAAATACCGAGTTTAGGAAAAGCAATGTTGTTCATAATCATACCTCCTTCATAGTAAGTGAAATACGTTTTTTCGGTACGTCAACTTCAAGTACACGAACTTTCACAACGTCACCGACTGAAAGTACGTCGGTTGGGTGCTTGATGTATCGGTCACATATTTGCGATATGTGTACAAGTCCGTCTTGATGAACACCTATATCGACAAATGCACCGAAATCTATAACGTTTCTCACCGTTCCCGTCAGTACCATATCCGGTTTTAAGTCCTCCATTGAGAGAATGTCGCTTCTTAAAACGGGCTGCGGCAATTCTTCGCGCGGGTCGCGACCTTTCTTTATAATACTGTCGGCAATGTCTTTTAAAGTGATTTCACCTATTCCGAGTTCTTCGGCTAATTTATGTGTATTTTCTTTCGACAGACGTTGCTTTAAATCCGCAACAGTGCCGTCTTGAACGTCTTGTTCGGTATATCCCATATGTTTAAGCAGCTGCGCGGCGGCTTTGTAGCTTTCAGGGTGGACGGAGGTGTTGTCAAGGACGTTGTCACCGTCTGTTATACGCAAGAAACCTGCGCACTGCTCAAATGCTTTTGCACCGAGTTTTGGCACTTTCAAAAGTTCTTTTCTTGTATTGAATTTACCGTTTTCTTCGCGATATGTGATTATGTTTTTTGAAACGGTTTTGTTAATTCCGGCAACATATGAAAGCAGTGACGGAGAGGCGGTGTTAAGGTCAACACCGACACTGTTTACACAATTTTCAACCACTCCTCCGAGTGCCTCACCAAGTCGCTTTTGGTTCATATCGTGCTGATACTGTCCGACGCCGATTGACTTAGGGTCAATTTTTACAAGCTCTGCAAGCGGGTCTTGCACGCGTCTTGCTATTGAAACGGCACTTCTGAGTGCAACGTCATACTGCGGAAATTCTTCGGTTGCAAGCTTTGACGCACTGTAAACCGACTCACCTGCCTCGTTTTTCATAATGTAAAATACTTTTCGGTCAATTTCTTTTAAAAGGCCGGAAATAAATATTTCGCTTTCCTTTGAGGCTGTTCCGTTACCGATTGAAATTAAGTTTACGTTGTTTCTTAAAATCATATCCGTAAGAATTTTCTTAGCCTTGTCTTTGTCGTGGTTAGGTAATGTGCAGTAAACAACGTTGGTGTCAAGGACTTTGCCTGTTTCGTCCACAACCGCGACTTTGCACCCGGTTCTGTAACCGGGGTCAAAGCCCATAACGATTTTATCCTTAATAGGCGGTTGCAATAAAAGTCCGGAAAGATTTTGATTGAATACCTTTATTGATGCCTCCTCGGCATTTTCCGTAAGCATATTGCGTATTTCTGTTGATATGGACGGTGCAATAAGTCGTTTATAACTGTCCTCGGCGGCAAGTTTGACGTATTTTGTAGACGGTGATTCGTGTTTTGGAGTAAGTCGTCTGAAAAGATAGTTTGTGATTTTTTCTTCGTCAATATCAATTTTTACCGATAAAAATCCTTCTTTTTCACCACGATTTATCGCAAGCAATCTGTGGTTTGCAAGTTTTTTTATTGGTTCGGCAAAATCATAGTAAAGACGGTATACACTGTCGTCTTCTGTTGACGCTTTTGAAACCAAAAGACCAAAGTCGATTGTTTTTTGACGAATATCTTTTCTGTATTCGGGGTTATCACTGATTTCTTCGGCGATTATATCCATAGCACCGGCTATTGCATCTTCACTGCTTTCAACATCTTTTTCGGCATCGATAAAATCAAGCGAAATACTTTCTATATTATCATTCGGATTTTGTGCAAGGATAATTTCGGCAAGCGGTGCCAGTCCTTTCTCTTTTGCGATAGTCGCTCTTGTGCGGCGTTTTGGTCTGAACGGACGGTATATATCCTCAAGTTCCGATAATGTTACGGCATTTTCGATTGATTTTGCGATTTCATCGGTCAAATTTTCTTGCTCGTCAATCAAACGCAATATTTCTTCTTTTTTATCTTCAAGGTTACGTAAATATGACAGCCTGTCGTAAAAATCTCGTAATATTTCATCACTTAGAGAACCTGTTGCTTCTTTTCTGTAACGGGCGATGAAAGGAATTGTGTTTCCGTCATCAATCAGTTTTACTGTGTTTGTAACCTGTTCGGGACGCAAGTTAAATTCAGACGTAAGCTGATTTATAATTTTTTCTTCTGATTTTTCCATTATGTATATCCTCCAAAAAATAATGTTTTGTTTTGAAATTATTTTGTAACAATTCTGCAAATGAATTTTAAAAATTCTATTCACAAACTGAAATATTTGTGATATAATAGTAACAACCACAATATATAGTGTGCAATTATGTAAACTCAACACCAAATATATATGTGATTAAAAATGCAGTTAAGCTAATTATATCCCATTTAGCTTAATTTTACAAGCAAAACAGTAAAATGAGTTAAAATGAGATGTACAAGCTGAAAAAAATGCAAAAAACCTATTGCACTTTTGATTGATTTAGGGTAAAATGGAGTTAATGGGAGCGAATTGGAGCGTTTGGGATGACAAACGGTCAAATTGGAGAGAGTAACCCATAAATCAATAAAAAGGCAGGTGACATTGAATATGGTAAATTTTGTTGACGAATATCCGCGTCAGCTTGACGAGCGCGGAAGAATTATCTTGCCTGCCAAAGTTAGAGAAAATATGTCCGAAACAGTGTACGTTACACGTTCAATGTCAGATAAATGCCTTCAATTATACACACAAGAGGAATGGGATAAGATTTCTGAAAAGATTAATCAACTCCCAACTGCCACAGACAGAAATGCTGCGGCTTTTGTACGTTTGTTTTTCGGTAAGGCTACTTCAGCCGTTATAGACAAGCAAGGCAGAGTGCCAATCGCAAAGCGTCTGATGGAATATGCTAACCTGAAAAAAGATGTTGTGCTTGTAGGTGCAAACACACGTCTTGAAATATGGGACAGTGAAGAATGGGATAGATACCAAGATGAACTTTCAGACGATATTATGATGGACGGAATATTAAATTACGGACTTAATATTTGATTTGAGGTTGTCGATAAAGTGTTGACGGTTCAAAAAATTAATTGAAAGGGAATCAAAATGGAATTTAAACATATTTCAGTATTGTTTGGGGAAAGCATTGACGCGCTGAATATCAAACCGAACGGTATATATGCAGACGGCACACTCGGCGGCGGCGGACATTCGCACGGTATTTTGTCAACAAACGATTCGTGCCGACTTATCGGTATAGACCAAGACAAAGAGGCTATTGCGGCGGCAAAGGAACGTCTTAAAGAATTTGACGGCAGAGTGACGTTCGTAAATCGCAATTTCAGCGAGATTAAGGATATTTTATCAGAACTTGATATTGATGAAATTGACGGTGCGGTACTTGATTTGGGCGTGAGTTCATATCAGCTCGATAATGCCGAAAGAGGTTTCAGCTATATGCACGATGCCGCTCTTGACATGAGAATGAATACGTCTTCTCCGAAATCGGCATATGACGTTGTAAATTCATATT
>ERZ773103.3070-NODE-3070-length-14226-cov-5.354386_pt1 | contig 14226 bp, 12 predicted proteins | sample MGYA00511118_ERZ773103 | MGnify/ENA primary metagenome ERZ773103 (study PRJEB29015, sample SAMEA2737821) | human gut metagenome | biome: human gut; feature: human-associated habitat; material: faeces | place: China | collected 2012 ... | reverse complement strand
TTAAAATCTCTCGGGGGCAACTCCGTGCCGGTTCAAGTCCGGCTACCCGCAGTATCAGTAAGATTCCTTTTTAGGGATCTTTTTTTGTATCATAAAATTTATTGATGAAAACGGGAAAATATTCCTAGCTTATTGGTAGGGATATTGACAAGGCTATTTTCCCATGATAGAATCCTGACAGTTGTAAAACAAATCGGACAGATATAAAAAATATATCCGTTGTCAGTATAAATATACATGGAAAGAATATAAGGAGAAGTCAGAAAATGCTGAATCAGTTTTCAAGAACAGAATTATTAATCGGAAAAGAAGGAATGGAAAAGCTGAAAAATTCCAGAGTCGCAGTATTCGGAATTGGTGGTGTTGGCGGATATACGGTGGAAGCACTGGTCAGAAGTGGCGTAGGTACCCTGGATCTCATTGATGATGATAAAGTATGCCTCACCAATATCAATCGCCAGATTTACGCAACAAGAAAGACCGTAGGAAAATATAAAGTTGACGTGGCCAGAGAACGTATTCTTGAAATTAATCCGGATGCAGTTGTAAATATCCACAAAACATTTTATGTGCCGGAGACAGCAGATTCCTTTGATTTTTCCCAGTATGATTATGTAGTCGATGCGATTGACACTGTAACCGGAAAGCTGATGCTCGTAGAGCAGGCAAAGGCTTCAGGAACACCGATCATCAGCTCTATGGGGGCCGGAAATAAGATGGATCCAACAGGTTTTATAGTGACAGATATTTATAAAACGTCCGTCTGTCCCCTTGCAAAGGTCATGCGCCGTGAACTGAAAAAAAGAGGAATCAAAAAACTGAAGGTGGTTTACTCACAGGAGAAGCCAATGACTCCAATTGATGATATGGCGATCAGCTGCAAGTCTCATTGCATCTGTCCTCCGGGAACAGAAAGAAAATGTACTCAGAGACGTCAGGTACCGGGAAGTAATGCCTTTGTGCCTTCCGTAGTGGGACTGATCATTGCCGGTGAGGTTGTAAAGGATCTTATTAAATAAAAATTGGATCATTCTGTGTTACTGAGAACGGAATGAACAGTAACCATTCTGTAAGAACAGATATTGCATGTATACTTATATTGTGCAATATCTGTTTTTTTGTGATAAAATATTTTTTACAGATAGTTTTGTAAATAAAAGAGAAGGACAGATAAAGTATGGGGATCGTTGAAAAATTTATAAAAGAAGGACAGCTGACAAAGGAAGAATATCCGGAACTTCTGCACTTATACCAGGATCCGGATGCGGTTCGTCTGCTTCGGGAAGAGGCTGTCCGTATACAGAAAAAATATTTTGGAAATAAAATATATACAAGAGGTCTGATAGAATTTACCAATTACTGCAGAAATGACTGCTATTACTGCGGGATCCGCCGTTCTAACAGGAATGCCAGCCGTTACCGCCTTACGAAGGAAGAAATCCTGCAGTGCTGCGAGAATGGCTATGAGCTGGGATTTCGGACATTTGTGCTCCAGGGAGGGGAAGACCCATGGTTTAATGATGACCGGGTGGTTGACATCATCCGGTCCATCAAACAGGGATATCCGGACTGTGCGATCACGCTATCCATTGGGGAGAAATCAAAAGAAAGCTATCAGAGATTTAAAGATGCCGGAGCAGACCGCTATTTACTCCGTCATGAGACGGCCAGTGAGGAACATTATCGTTATCTTCATCCGGAGAGTTTAAGTCTTGCAAACCGTAAACAGTGTCTTTATACCCTGAAGGAACTGGGATATCAGATAGGTGCCGGATTTATGGTAGGTGCGCCGGGACAGACGCTGGAGTATCTGGCGGAAGACCTTGTTTTTCTTAAAGACCTGAATCCGCATATGGTGGGGATCGGACCATTTGTCCCGCACCATGATACGAAATTTGCAGAGGAACCGGCAGGAAGTGTGGATCTGACCCTGTTTCTGTTGTCTGTCATCCGGATCCTGCTTCCACAGGTACTTCTTCCGGCAACCACAGCACTGGGGACCCTGGACCCCAGAGGCAGGGAAAAGGGTTTTCAGGCGGGTGCAAATGTAGTAATGCCCAATCTTTCTCCGGTGAAGAACCGTAAACAGTATGAGCTTTATGATAACAAGATCTGTACAGGCGAGGAAGCAGCAGAGTGCAGAGGGTGCCTTACCAGACGTGTGGAGTCTGTAGGCTATGAAATCGTTACAGACCGTGGAGATTCCCCGATGACAGATTGACACGGGGTACAAAATACTTTCTTTTTTCAGCGATTTAAGGTAAAATATCAGTAAGATCAGATTGCTAAAAAATTAACAGCTGGTCAGAAATAAGCGGAATTTTCCTGCAAAGCGGAATGCAGGAAAAATGATGGAGTGCGTAAAATATGGAAAAATCAGAAAATGCTGTGCGGAGCAGACTTCTGGAAGCGGGGAAGGAAGAATTCAGAGACAGGGGATTTCTGAAGGCTTCTCTTCGTGCGATCTGCAAAAAAGCAGATGTGACTACGGGAGCGCTATATTTCTTTTTTGAAAGTAAAGCAGCTCTTTTTGAAGAAATCGTGGAAGAGACGGTAGAGGATCTGAAGCGGATCATGGGAGACTTTACGGATCAGGAAAAACAACTGCATCCGGAAGAATATGACAGGATACTTATGGAATTTATCTGGGAAAACAGGGACATCGCAAAAATCCTCATAGATGGAGCTGAAGGTACCAGATATGTGAATTTCCGTGAGGATGCCTGTACGAAAATGGAGCAGATCCTTAATGAACGTTTTCAAAAGGAATGTGGACAAGAAGTTGATCACGAGCTGGTACATATCCTGGTACAGATGAAATTTCAGGGATATTGTGAACTGCTCCGGGGAAACTGCTCCAGGGAAAAACTCCTGGAAATTTCCAGAATTCTGCAGATATGTTCCAGCCAGTGCCTTCTGGCAATTGAGGCAGAACTAAACAGAAAGCAGTAAAAACCATTGCTCATTCTCCTAAAGTATGTTATGATTAACTTGGTTAGTTTTAACAAACCGAGGGAGGTGTAAATAACGTGAGATCAAATGAATCATCTGAAGATTATTTGGAAACGATTCTGATCCTTGGAAACAGGAGCTCTCTTGTAAGAGCTGTGGATATCGCGGCAGAGATGGGCTTTAAGAAACCGAGTGTCAGTGTTGCCATGAAGAATCTTCGCCAGAAAAATCTCATCACAGTAGCCGACAACGGAGATATCCGTCTGACAGAGGACGGACATAAGATTGCCGATAAGGTATATGAACGTCATCAGCTGATCTCTTCCTGGCTGATGATACTGGGAGTCCAGGAAAAAACAGCGATTCATGATGCCTGCAGGATCGAGCACATAATCAGTGAGGAGAGCTTTCAGGCATTGAAAAAGGCAGTTTATGAGCTGAGGGAGCAGCAGGCTGTGCTCCATGGAGAAACTGCGGATCAGGTTTGATCCCAGCAGCAGAAGCTATCAGGAATTGACAACTGAAAAAATAAGAATATAATGGAAATCCAGGTTATGAAATGGAGGATACCAAAAGATGAAATTACTTTTTATACGACATGGAGACCCGGATTACACAATAGATTCCCTGACCGAAAAGGGCTGGAAGGAAGCGGAATTTCTTTCTGAAAAGATCGCAGCTCTTGATGTCAGGGATTTTTATGTTTCTCCGCTTGGAAGAGCAAAGGATACCGCATCCTGCACACTGAAGAAAAACGGAAGAACAGCTACAGAATGCAAGTGGCTGAGAGAATTCGACGTAAAGATCAGAAGACCGGATCTTCATGGGGAAAAGATCATTCCCTGGGACTGGCTTCCCCAGGACTGGACGAAGATTGAAAATTTTTACAGCTTTGACCGCTGGTGGGATAATGACATCCTGCGAGAGGGAAAAATGAAAGAAGAGTATGACTGGGTCACACAGAATTTTGATAAAGTTCTGGCAGAGCATGGCTATGTGCGGGAAGGACATTATTACAGAGCAGAAAAAGCCAATGAAGATACGCTTGTGTTTTTCTGCCATTTCGGTGTAAGCTGTGTACTCATCAGCTATCTTCTCAGTATCTCTCCGCTGGTGATGCTGCAGAATTTCTGTGCGGCGCCGTCATCGGTGAGCACCATTGTTACAGAGGAGAGGCGAAAAGGGATCGCGTCCTTCCGTATGAGCTCTTTTGGAGACATTTCTCATTTGTATGCGCATCAGGAGCCGCCGGCTTTTGCTGCCAGATTCTGTGAGACATATGATAACAAAGAGCAGAGACACGACTAAAAAGCGAAAGAAACGGCTGTAATATTTCGTTTTTTTCCGGAAGACCATGGTAAATAATGATCAGCAGGATTATTTTGGAAAATGATTAGACTTCGTTAATAAATTTTATAAATTTATTAGAAATTGTACAAATTTCTCTCACATTTATCCTGTATGATATAAACATCTTAAGAGAACAGAAGCTCTTAAGAAAAACTCTTTCCTTTCCCTAAAATATGTATGAAGATAAACCACCGTTCCATTGGCAAGACAGAGCCGACAGGACGGTGGTTTTGCATTGCAGAAAAAAACTGCCGAATGACAGAGGAGATAAAGATTTCCAATGTTTATCGGCAGCGTTTTTTTTGTTGTCTGAGATTTATTGGATATACAGCTTCAGGCACAGCTACGGCCTACGATAGCGGTTAAAGCAGGAATATATTTCCTGGATCCTGGGCATGGCATAACCGCATGGAATATAAGAGCCTTCCGAGAAGAAGGACAATCCCTGCCTTTTCAGCTGAGTATCCAGATAAGTGATGATCTCCGGCAGAGTACGTTTTCCGTCAATAAGATGTTCGCAGGCATATTTTAGAAGCAACGCCAGGGATGCAGTTTGCTCGGAGTCGATCAGCTGCTCCACATAGCGGAGATCCACTTCGGTTTTTCCAAGAGAAAAGCCATCTTTGCCGTGAACCTTGGTTTTCAGTCTTTCCGGCTGTCCGGGACGGCTGTGGCGGGATGGAGCCACTTTGGCCCTGGTCATGATGCGATGGCTTTCCGGAAGGCGGAATGCAGGGGCCTCAATGTCTGAGAGAGGATATTCCTGACAGAGCTTTTTGGTGACTGCTGTGATGTCCACCGGATGATAATTATCCATCTGGATCACAGTATCCGCAATATGGAAAAAAGCTCCGGAGCTTCCGGCAACCAGGATAGTGGAGATCCCTGCCTTTTCATAGAGATCCCGGGCACGTTCCAGAAATGGAGTGATGGGCTCCTTTTCCCGGCAGATCACCCGCTGCATGAAGGAATCACGGACCATAAAGTTGGTGGCAGAGGTATCCTCGTCAAGGAGAAAGACTTTACTTCCTGCCTCCATACTTTCCACGATACCGGCAGCCTGTGAAGTGCTGCCGCTGGCATCCTCTGTAGAAAAGCAGAGGGTGTCTTTTTTATTTGGAAGATCGTTGATAAAAAGAGAAATGTCCACATCTTTGATAAAACGGCCGTCCTCAGAGCGAAGCTTCTGGGCAGAAGGATCGGTAATGACATACTCCCGGCCATCTCCGGAAATGTGATCGTAAATTCCCAGCTCTAGTGCGTTAAGTAAGGTGGATTTGCCATGGTAGCCGCCACCTACGATCAAGGTGATGCCGCAGGGAATGCCCATGCCTGTGATGGTTCCTCTGTGGGGCAGCTCCATGGAAACCCTCAGGCTTTCCGGAGAAACAAAAGGAACGGAATTTTTCATCGGGCGTGAAGAGATGCCGCTTTCCCTGGGGAGGATAGCGCCGTCACTGACAAAGGCAGCCAGAGAACGTTTTTTCAGCTCCTGACGGATAAATGCCTGATCTTCGGCAAGGCAGATGGCTTTTCTCAGCGCTTCCGGGTCAAGATTCCGGTAAAAAAATGCCTTGTGAATACAGACCGGAAGAAAATCGAAGAGGATTTTTTCCAGTTCGGGGGAATTGATGGTTCTGCCATTGGCCGGGAAACCGATGAAGAAACGGGCAGTGATGCCTTTTTCCGTTATTTCACAGGCGGTACGTGCAAGAACCTCCTGACCACAGTGGCTTACTGAGATCAGGCCGCTTTTTCCGGAGCCCTTTGCACGGAAGGTATAACGGTTTACCTGCTGTTCAAACTGGCGGTTCAGAAAGTCTCCCAGTGTGATGCGGGTCAGGGAATCCTTATAATATTCTGCCGGAAATCCGGTGTCTCGGTGGGAAAGCTTCACACTGATGTGAGAGGGAGAGGCAAAAGGATCCCCCTGCACGTGGTCAATGGACAAAATATAACGGTCAAACTGATATGTACCCCGCAGAGACTTGTATGCAGGATAGCTTTTGCGGTTGATGCTGTGAAGAAGCTCTTTTAGCTGAGCAGATGCTTGCATGTTGTTTCCTCCTTTGCCCTGTTGGAGCATACAGGTAAAGTCTACGGTGAAACAGAAAGCTTTCCGTGTGTGAGATACCTGAAAATTTTGGATACAGGGCCAATTCTTAAGAACTACTATAACGAATCATAAAGATTTTGTAAAGAATGGGAATTGCGGTGGAAATTCGTAAATGTTTGACCTATAATAGTAGACAGATTGCAGATAATATGATGAGAAACGGCAGCTGCCGGAAGCTATAAAGAAAGGTGGACCACTAAAATGGAAAGAAGAAATGCGTGGCTTTCTTATAAGGAAGCAGAAGAGACAGAAATGGAGAAGCTTGCGAAGGCTTACAGAGAATTTTTGGATAAAGGAAAAACAGAACGTGAATGTGTTGCAGAAATCGTGAAGGAAGCAGAGGCTGCCGGATATGAATCTCTTGAGTCGAAGCTTGAAAAAGGTGAGAAGATTAAGGCCGGTGACAAGGTTTATGCGGTAGGGATGAAGAAGATCGTTGCTCTGTTTCATGTAGGAACGGAAGAGCTTTCCGGAGGTATGAGCATTCTCTGTGCACATATCGATTCTCCGCGACTGGATGTCAAGCAGAATCCTCTGTACGAGGATACGGATCTGGCTTATCTGGATACCCATTATTATGGTGGTGTAAAGAAATACCAGTGGGTGACATTGCCTCTTGCCATGCATGGTGTTGTTGCAAAGAAGGACGGAAGCATTGTGGAAATCAGCATTGGTGAGGATGCGGAAGATCCGGTACTTTACATCACAGATCTTCTGATCCATCTTTCCGGAAAACAGCTCCAGAAAAAGGCAGCAGAGGTTATTGAGGGTGAGATGCTGGATATCCTGATCGGTAGCAGACCTCTTGCAGAGCTTCCGGATGATTCCAAAAAGGATGCGGTAAAACAGAATGTGTTGAAGATTTTAAATGAGAAGTATGGTATTGAGGAAGAGGACTTTCTTTCAGCAGAGCTGGAGATCGTTCCGGCAGGAAAGGCAAGAGACTGTGGACTTGATCGCAGCATGATCGCAGCATATGGACAGGATGATCGTGTATGCGCTTACACATCCCTTGCGGCAATGCTGGAGATGGAGGAGACACCGAAGCGTACCGGCTGCTGTCTCCTTGTAGATAAGGAAGAGATCGGAAGCGTTGGTGCCACAGGCATGCAGTCCAGATTTTTTGAGAACAGTGTGGCAGAGCTTCTGGACGGAATGGGCTGCTATTCCGAGCTTGCATTAAGAAGAGCTCTCCGTAATTCCAGCATGCTTTCTTCCGATGTAAGTGCCGGCTATGATCCGGCCTATGGTGAGGCTTTTGAGAAAAAGAATGCAGCATATCTTGGACGCGGTATCGTTCTTAACAAGTTCACCGGAGCAAGAGGAAAATCCGGTTCCAACGATGCCAATGCAGAGTACGTTGCAAGAGTTCGCAGGATTTTTGATGATCACAATGTTGCTTTCCAGACAGCAGAGCTTGGAAAGGTTGATTTTGGCGGAGGCGGAACCATCGCTTATATTGCGGCACTTTACGGAATGGAGGTTATCGACAGTGGCGTGGCAGTGCTGAGTATGCATGCTCCGTGGGAGGTTACCAGCAAGGCAGATGTATATGAGGCATACAAGGCATATAAGGCGTTTTTACTTGATGCATAAACAGATGTATAAATGTGTGTCAGTTCTGAAGACATTCAGGTAATCTTTTCGTTACAGATCAATGAGCGGGGTTTTCCCGGAAATGACAGAGCAGTCTGCCTGCTGCTGTTTTGGCTTGGAGCGTTCCGACGAGAAACAGCAGTATCCCCTGCAGACTTCGCTCTGTATTTTTAACCTGATCAGGGAAGCTCTCTGTTTCAATGGCAAAAAGCAATAAGCAGAGGAGGGGCTTGCCTGGGACTGATTTACTTTACAAGGAGTAATTTTATTATGGAAGATGCATTGGTACGGGTAGTAGATCTGTGCAAGGTTTACAATCCCGGAGAAAATGAGGTGCGGGCGCTGGATCATGTGGACCTGGAGATCCATAAGGGTGAATTTGTGGCTATTATCGGACAGTCCGGTTCCGGAAAATCCACCTTTATGAACATGCTGGGCTGTCTGGATGTCCCACCTCCGGGAAATATTATCTGAATGGAACAGATGTATCCACAATGAAGGATAATGATCTCTCGGTGGTACGAAATAAGGAGATTGGTTTTATCTTTCAGGGCTTTAATCTGATCGCAAATCTTACGGCGCTGGAAAACGTGGAGCTTCCTCTGATCTATCGTGGGATCGACCGGAAAACAAGAAGAAAGCTTGCTGTGGAATCTCTTAAAAAAGTCGGACTTGAGAAACGTATGGACCATAAGCCAAACGAAATGTCAGGGGGACAGCAGCAGCGTGTGGCTATTGCCAGAGCTATCGCAGCCAGGCCGCCGGTGATCCTGGCAGATGAACCAACGGGAAATCTGGACTCTGCATCCAGCAGGGAAATTATGGAAATCCTGAAGGGAATGCACAGATCAGGAGAAACCTTGATCCTGATCACTCATGATAATGGGATCGCGGCTCAGGCCAGACGTGTGGTCCGGATCATGGATGGAAAAATTGAATCAGATACGATCAATGAGGAATTTGTCGAGGAGGCTTAAGAATGAAAAAAGGGAAAAAGATTGTGATCGGTGTGGCAGCAGTGGCTGTTGTGGCAGGCGGTATTTATGCGGCATCAGGTGCAGGCCGCGGGGGATCACAGATTCCGCAGGTTGCTGTTACCAAAGCGGAGACAGGAGATGTGGAGGAGATCGTAGATGCAACCGGAACCGTTGTCAGTGATGAGCAGAAGACCTTTTATTCTCCTGTGAACGCACAGATCAAAAGCGTATCCTTCACAGAAGGCGATACGGTTTCAAAGGGAACGAAGCTGATAGAGTTTGAAGTGAAGGATCTGGAGAGGGATAATCAGAAAGCAGAGCTGAATGTACAGTCCGGACAGTATGATTACAAAAATTCCATCAATAAATCCAATGAGGCCCAGCAGAAGCAGGACAGCGCAAAAGCAAAGGTTTCCAGTCTGGAACAGCAGGTAAGGGAGCAGCAGAATTATCTGTCTTCCCTGAGATCACAGCTGGCGTCTGTACAGGCTCAGGCTGCGGCAGATGCGCAGGCCCAGGCCCAGGCGGAGACCCAGGCAAAGGCAGAGGCCCAGGCTGCCAGGGATGCAGAGACTCAGAGAGCGTATTCAGAAGCGCTGACTACATATCAGAATGAGACACTTCCGCAGTACCAGCAGGAACTGGGACAGCTGAATTCCGATTATGTAACGGCACAGAATGCTTATAATCAGGCAGATACCAGTTATCAGATGGCTTTTGCACAGTGGCAGGCAGAGCAGAGCGATGAGAATGCCCAGGCGCTGGATGAAGCGGAAGCAGCAAGAAGTCAGGCAGAGATTACCTGCCAGGAAGCAAAGGAAGCTTATGAGGATAAGAAGGCCAGCCAGCCAAAAATGCCGGAGTATTCTGATTACAGCAGTAGTGCGGCCGGTGATTTTGTTACCGATGGAGCTTCAGAGGAAACACCGGGGCTGACAGATCAGGCATCTGCGGATGCTTCTTCTGCAGGAAGTACAGTGGATACTTCTGCCATTGAGAATGCGATCGAACAGGCAACTTCTGATCTGGCGGATCTGCAGTCGGACCTTGCTTCCCAGAAATCCATTGCAGAGGCAGATTCTGCCAGCCTTACAGAAGAAGAGAAAGAAAAAATGCGTGTCAGCAACAATCTTACTGAGCTGGATGCAAAATCTGCGAAAGAGCTGGTAGAAGAAGGAAAGAAAGGCATTTCGGCGGATTTTAACGGCGTCATTTCCAAATCAGCAGTCCAGCAGGGCGCAGCGGCAACACAGGGAATGGAGCTTTTTACCCTGCAGAATACAGATAAGGTCAGCGTTGATATCAATGTGTCTAAGTATGACTACGATAAGGTAAAGGAAGGCCAGAATGCGGACATTACCATCGGCGACAGGAAATATACCGGTAAGGTGACTAAGATCAGTCACATTGCCACAACCAACGAAAAAGGCTCCACACTGATCTCTGCCACAGTGAGCATCGACAAGCCGGACAAGGATATTTTTCTGGGAGTAGATGCGAAGGTAAAAATCTATGCAGAAAAGGCAGAGGATGTGGTAACGCTTCCGGCAGGCGTGGTAAATATCGGCAAGGATGGTTCCTTCTGTTATGTGCTGAAGGATGGTGTGATCACGAAGCAGGATATCACAACAGGAATCAGTTCCGAGGACTCTGTTGAGATCACAGATGGCATTAAAGCCGGAGATGAGGTCATCGAGGATCTGGGCTCCCTGGAAGAGGGAATGAAGGCAGAGGCAGCAGCGGCAGACAGTGACAGTGCAGCAGAGACAGGGGAGACTGCTAATGAGTAATATTTATGAATATATCAAAATGGCGATCCATAATATCATGGCCAATAAGGGAAGATCCTTTCTCACCATGTTAGGGATCATCATCGGTATCGCATCTGTGATCGCCATTGTGTCCATCGGTGAGGGTACGAAGAATCAGATGAACAGCGAGATCAATGATATCGGCGGCGGCCAGATCGCTGTTTACTGCAGTGATGATGCCATATCAGACCAGGTCTGGATCGAGCCGGAAGATATTGATGCAGTCCGGGAGCTGGATGGCGTGGAAGGTGTTAATGTTTCAGATTCCTATACAGGCGAGACCGTAACCGGAAAGGGTGATTTTAATCTTACAGTGACCGGGGAGGCCCAGGATGCCAAGCTGGTGGATAATGCTTCTGTGAAGTACGGAAGCTATTTCGGGCAGAAGGAGGTCGAAGAGGGAAAAAACGTCTGCGTGATCTCCGATGCCGATGCGAAAAGGATTTTCGGAACGGATGATGTAGTGGGAATGACATTGGACATTACCTGCTATGATCTGACCAAGACATTCCGCATCTGCGGAGTCACCACACAGAAAGAGAACGGAACCTTTGTCAGCTATACTTACGATGGAATGCCGGTGACCATAAATGTGCCTTATACGGCTATGGACGACTTTACCGGAAGCAGCGGAGAATTTTATCAGATCATAGTTCAGGCGGATAAGAGTCTGGATTCCCAGGCGGTCGCAGACAAGATCATAAATCTTCTTGAGAGACGTCACCAGTGTGCCGGAGATGAGTATTTCCAGGTACAGAGCTTCCAGGATGTCATGAAATCCATGAATCAGATGCTTGGTATGGTGACTGCGTTTATCTCTTTTGTTGCGGGCATTTCCCTTCTGGTAGGTGGTATCGGTGTTATGAACATCATGCTGGTATCCGTCACAGAGCGTACCAGGGAGATCGGTATCCGGAAATCCCTTGGAGCGAAAACCTCGTCTATTATGTTACAGTTTCTTGCGGAGGCGGCGATCCTGACGATCATAGGCGGGCTGATCGGTATTGTGCTGGGGATTGCAGGCGGCTATGTGATCTGTGCGGTGATCAGCAGCAGTATGGGAATGACCATCACACCTGGAATCAGTGCGGGAACCATCCTGGCGGCTACGCTGTTCTCCTGTGCAGTAGGTGTGTTCTTCGGAATCTATCCGGCGAAAAAGGCAGCGAAACTGAGCCCGATCGAGGCACTTAGGCGGAATTAAAAAACTGTTGCTTTTGCATCAAAAATAGCAATAAAAAATATTTTTAAAAAAAATCAAAAAAAGTTTCAAAAAACCCTTGACATTTTATAGGTCTTAGAGTATCATACATATTGTTGCAGCGGTGATACGAAATATCACAAAGGAAAAGCAACAAAGATGTGCGTTTAGCTCAGCTGGATAGAGCGTTTGGCTACGGACCAAAAGGTCGGGGGTTCGAATCCTCTAACGCACGTATGAAGCCTCTGGAATTGTTCCGGAGGCTTTTGTTTTGTGTTTCGGAAACAGGCGAAAAATTGTGTTGACACTGACATTTGGCCAGAGTAGAATAAAAAAACAGAAAAGAAAAATTTTTGTAAAGCTGTTTGTTTGATACAAGCAGCTTTTTTCAAAAGAAAAAGTGAACAATAACAAAAATACAGAATACCTGAAACACAGGTGAACCTATCAGGAGGAAAAAACAATGCCAGGATATCTGATCAAAGATACAACAAAAGAGGAACGTAAACAGATCGTGGAGGAATCTCTTGGAAATATTTCCGCGAACTGTGATGGCTGTATGGCGAGACTTGCGGATATGTATCAGGATTATATTGACGGAAAGAAAGAAATCCGTGACATCAATATGGAGTTCAATGCCAGGTATGTCCATGGAGATATGGATAAAGAGGAAAAACGAAGCTGCCCGATGTAGCGAACGGAGATTAACAGAAGCATGGATCAAAATGAAGTAAAATATGATAAGCTGCTGAAGATCAAAACCACCGGTCGTGACGATTCCAGATCGGATCAGTACTGTTATCCATACGAGCCAACGCCGTACGGGGTGCTGGAACGGCTGGCTTATTGTGGATATCTGGGGAAAAAGAATCATCTGATCGACTATGGATGTGGAAAAGGCAGAGTGGATTTTTTTCTGGCGTGGCAGGTCAGATGCCGGACTACAGGCGTGGAGTACGATGAACGTATGACAAAAGCCGCAGAAGAAAACAGGCAGCGGGCTGTTTCCGGGACAAAAACATCATTTATACTGGAGAATGCGGCCCTTTTTCAGGTACCGGAGTCCGCAGACAGATTTTATTTTTTCAATCCCTTTTCTGTGGAAATACTGAGAAGCGTCATCGGACGCATCCGGGAATCCTGGTATGAAAAAACAAGAGAAATGCTACTGTTTTTCTATTATCCATCTGACGAATATATTTCATATCTGATGACCGTAGAGGAACTGGAATTCCTGGACGAGATCGACTGTCAGGATCTTTTCGACGGAAAAAATCCCAGGGAGAGGATATTGGTATTTCAGATGGGAGAGGAGTAAAAACAACATGATAAAACTGATCGCAACAGACGTAGACGGAACTCTTGTAAAAGATGGGACCATGACTATCAATCCGGAATATATGACAGTGATCCGGAAGCTGACTGAGCTGGGAATCACCTTTGTGGTGTGTTCCGGGCGGCAGTATGACAGTGAGAGGAAGCTGTTTGAGCCGGTGAAGGATCTGGTGTATTTTGTGTCAGATGGCGGTACGGTGATCCGGAAGAATGATAAGATCCTGAAGGTACATACACTTCCGGATGAGGTTTGGAAACGCATGCATCATATGGTGAAAGAAAAAATGCCGGAATGTGACTGCTTTATTGCCACACCGGAGTGCTGCTATGCGGAGAATGAGAATGGAAGGATGTTCCTGTGGCTGCGGGATTCCTATGGTTATGATATGAGAAAAGTGGATGATCTTTCTTCTCTTCAGGGAAAACAGGTGCTGAAATTCTCTGTCTATCACCCGGAACGGTGCGAGGAGCTTTGTGCCCCGTATTTTACACCGGCATGGAGGGATAAGGTAACGCTGGCGGCTGCCGGAAAAGAATGGATGGACAGTACACCGCCGGAGGGCGAAAAAAGTACAGCTGTCGAATTTATCCAGCAACAGTTAGGAATTTCTCCGGAGGAAACCTGTACATTTGGAGATAACCTCAACGATATCGCCATGCTTCAGAAAGCGGGAAGGAGCTATGCGGTAGCCAATGCCAGAGCGGAAGTGCAGGCAGCAGCCAGGGAAGTATGTCCTTCATACAGTGAAGACGGAGTCTTACAGATTCTGAATGGGATTGTTTCTGAAAGCGGAAAACAATAAAGATACATAAAATATGTGCTTTCGGTAAAGAAAAGTCACCGGCCAGGGGTTGACTTTTCAAAAAAATTCTGTTAAATTGAAAAAA
>ERZ773103.3064-NODE-3064-length-14260-cov-3.099402_pt1 | contig 14260 bp, 13 predicted proteins | sample MGYA00511118_ERZ773103 | MGnify/ENA primary metagenome ERZ773103 (study PRJEB29015, sample SAMEA2737821) | human gut metagenome | biome: human gut; feature: human-associated habitat; material: faeces | place: China | collected 2012 ... | reverse complement strand
TCTCTGTTCCGATTCCTTTTTTAGATAATAATTCAAGTAAGATAGAGTGTTTAATTCTGCCATCAATTATATGAGCTTTTTTAACACCCATTCTTACAGATTCAACACAGCAGTTTATTTTAGGAATCATGCCACCTTTAATTACTTTATCGACAGTTAGTTTTGGAATTTGATGTAATCTTAAAGTTGAAATTAAGGTAGAAGAGTCATCTGGATTTGTCATTACACCAGGTACATCAGTTAAAAGAATTAATTTTTCAGCTTTTAAAGCAGAAGCAATTTTTGAAGCACAAGTATCTGCATTTATGTTATAACTATTAGTATCATTTTCACCTATTGCAATAGAAGAAACTACAGGAATATAACCAGAATTCATTGATAAGTTTAGAAGTTCTGTATTTACAGAAGTTATTTCGCCTACAAAACCTAAATCAATATCATTAGTAAGCTTTTTAGCTTTTATTAATGAGCCATCAATTCCAGATAAGCCAATTGCTTTACCACCATTTTTTTCAATAAGTTTAACTAAATCTTTATTTACTTTTCCGGCTAAAACCATTTGAGAAACTGTTATCGTGATTTCATCAGTGTATCTTAAACCATTTATAAATTTACTTTCATGATTCATTTGAGCTAAAGTATTGCTAATATCAGGACCACCGCCATGAACTATTATTGGATTAATTCCAATACATTTCATAAGGATAATATCATTTATTACTGTTTTAGTTAATTCATCATTAATCATGGCATTTCCACCATATTTAATTACGATAGTTTTACCGTAATATTCCTGAATATAAGGTAATGCCTGAATTAATATATTTGCATGTTGAGTATAGTTCAATTATTACACCTCCTAAAAAATGGGTGGACCTCCGAGGTCAATCCAATATATGGATTGACCCCGAAGGTCCACCTATATATTGTTAACTGCGGTAGTCACCATTTATTTTTACGTAATCATAAGTTAAATCGCAGCCCCATGTTGTTGCCGCATATGAAGCTAATTTCATATCTATTAAAATTTTAATTTCATCTTGTAATAAAATTTCTTTTGCTTTAGCTTCATTAAAGCTTACAGAAGCACCATCTTGACAAACAAGAATTTCTCCGGCAGTACTTGCAAAAGAAACATCAACTTTTTCAGGATCAAAGTCAATGCCAGAATAGCCTAATGCACAAAGAATTCTTCCCCAGTTAGCATCACTACCAAAGATTGCAGCTTTAACAAGGCTTGAAGTAATTACACTCTTTGAAAGAGCTTCAGCCTCTTCAATAGAATTAGCATTTTTTACAGTACATTCTATAAGCTTGGTGGCTCCTTCACCATCCTTTGCAATTTTTTTAGATATATAAATATTCAAAGTTGTTAATGCTTCCAAAAATAAGTTATAATCATCATTTTTTTCAGTTATAGTTTCATTTGAAGCAAGTCCATTTGCCATTATTAAAACCATATCATTAGTACTAGAATCACAATCAACACTTATTCTGTTATAAGAAATATTAACACTTTCTTTTAATGCTTCTTTTAATAAAGAAGGAGAGATTGAAATATCAGTAGTTATAAAAGAAAGCATAGTAGCCATATTTGGATGAATCATACCAGATCCTTTAGCCATAGCAGCAAGTGTAACTTTCTTACCACCAATGTTTAATTGGATTCCAGCTTGTTTTTCAACTGTATCAGTAGTCATAATAGCCATAGATGCATTTTTAGCACCTTCAATATCACTAGATAAATTACCTACCAATTGAGGAATGCCATTCTTTATTGCATCTATATTAAGGGGAACACCTATTACTCCAGTGGAAGCAACAAGTACATCATCGTTTTTAATACTTAATGCTTTAGCACAAAGATGAGTCATTTTTTTTGCTTTTGATAAACCATCATCACCATTACAAGTGTTAGCATTTCCACTATTAATAATTATTGCTTGAGCTTTTTTATTAATTAAATGTTGTTTAGTTATTGTAAGTGGAGCACCTTTTACCTTATTTTTTGTATAAACTCCGCAAGAGGTAGCTACAACATCAGAATATATTAAGGCTAAGTCTTTTTTTAATAAACTCTTTTTTAGTCCACAATGAATTCCAGATGCTTTAAAGCCAACAGGAGAAGTCACCGTCAAATTTTCATCTATTTTAATCATAAATTACACATCCTTTATTTAAAAGCTTGGAGCTATTAATTTAAGTCCAGTATTTTGTGGTAAGCCAAGTAATAGATTCATATTTTGAATGGCTTGTCCTGCAGCTCCTTTAACCATATTATCTATAACACTAACAATTATTAGTTTGTTTTTTCTATAATTTTGATGAATAGAAATATGACAATTATTTGTATATTTAACGTGTTTTATTTCAGCAGTTTGTCCTAATGGTAATACATGGACAAATTCTTCATTTTCATATTGTTTTTTATATATTTTATGAATTTCTTCTAGGGTAAGTTGATCTTTAGGTTGGCAGTAAATTGTAGAAAGTATTCCTCTATTTACAGGTAATAGGTGAGGAGTAAATGTTACTTCTACATTTTCATTTGCCATATATGATAGGGTTTGTTCAATTTCAGGTGTATGTCTGTGACTACCAATACCGTATGCAGCAAAATTTTCATTGGCTTCTGCAAAGTGAGTCTTTAAGGAAAGTTCTCTTCCAGCACCAGTAATTCCTGATTTTGAATCACAAATTATATTTTTAGTATTAATTAAGTTATTTTTTAATAGTGGCATAAGTCCAAGTGAAATACTTGTTGGATAACATCCAGGATTAGCAACTATATTAAATTTTTTAATTCTAGAACCATTAAACTCTGGTAGTCCATATATACTATTCTTATGAATATCTTTGAAGGTAAATTTTTTACCATACCATTCTTCATAAGAATCTTCACATTCTAATCTAAAATCAGCCCCAAGATCTATTACTTTTTTATTTTTGCTTATTGCTTTAACTGCTATTTCTTCACTTAAACCATGAGGAAGAGCAGTAAATATAACATCACATTTATCAATAACATCACTTTTATCTTCGCATACTAGAGTTGTTTTATTGAAAAAACTTTTATATACAGAACTTATCTCCTCATCTTTAAAAGTAGAGGAGGAGATAGCGGTAACTGTAACCTTATCATGATTAAGTAAAAGTCTTAACAATTCAACTCCAACGTATCCTGTCGCCCCAATAATTCCTACTTTAAACATGATAAATTCTCCTTATTTTCTTTTATAAATTTTTTTAAAACTTCAATTTGCATTTTAACTGATAAAGAGCTAGGCCCCCCAATAACACTTCGTTCTTCAACACAAGTTAATAGGTCTATTGCATTATATATATCTTCTTCAAAAATAGGAGAGAAGTTTTTAAACTCTTCCATACTTAAATCATCTATAGCAATATCTTTATCTATACAATGAAGAACTATTTTACCTACAATTTCATGAGCATTTCTAAATGCCATACCTTTTTTAACAAGATAATCAGCAACATCAGTAGCATTTGTAAATCCACCAGATGCAGATTTTTTCATATTAGCTTTTTTAACTTTCATAGTTTTAATCATTCCATTAAAGGTTTGAAGTGAAAGAAGAGCAGTATCTAATCCATCAAATAATGCCTCTTTATCTTCTTGCATATCTTTATTATAAGCTAGAGGAATACCTTTCATAACTGTAAGCAAAGTCATTAAGTCGCCATAAACTCTTCCTGTTTTTCCTCTAACTAATTCTGCAACATCAGGGTTTTTCTTTTGAGGCATTATACTACTTCCTGTACTGTAACTATCATCAAGTTCTATAAAGTTAAACTCGCCAGTACACCATAGTATAATTTCTTCTGAGAATCTTGATAAGTGCATCATTATTAATGAAAGTGCAGATAAAGTTTCTATAGCATAATCTCTATCTGAAACAGAATCTAAACTATTAAGTGTTATTTTAGAAAAGCCAAGCTCAGATGCTACAAACTCTCTATCGATAGGGTATGTAGATGTTGCTAAAGCACCACTTCCAAGTGGCATTTCATCAAGTCTTTTATAGGAATCGAAAAGCCTTCCTATATCTCTTTTAAACATTTCACAATATGCTAAGATATGATGTGCAAAAGTAATTGGTTGAGCCTTTTGCATATGGGTATACCCTGGCATAATAGTATTAATATTTTCATTGGCCTTTTCAAGTAAGGTTTCATGAAGTTTTAATATTTCATTTATTATAATTTTGATATATTTCTTTAGATAAAGTTTAGTATCTAAGGTAACTTGGTCATTTCTGCTTCTTCCAGTATGAAGTTTTTTACCTTCATCACCAATGTAATAAGTCAAGATACTTTCAATAAAACTATGGATATCTTCAGCATCTTTATCTATTTGTATAGTTCCATTATCAATTCTAATTAATATTTCTTTTAAGCCTTCAACTATTTTTTTACTATCCTTAAGAGGGATAATTCCTTGATTTCCTAACATCTTAACATGAGCAAGGCTTCCTTCGATATCTTCCTTATACATTCTTGAATCAATTGAAATTGAGGAGTTAAAGGTATTAACTAACTCATTAACTCCCTCTGTAAATCTTCCACCCCAAAGTTTCATTTTATTTATCCTTATTTTTTAAAGATTCTTTCATCTTTGAATTTACTACTGTTGGTAAACCATAAAGATTAATGAATCCTTCAGAATCCTTTTGATTATATACGCCATCTTCACCAAAAGTAGCATATTCTTCGCTGTATAATGAATAAGGAGATGTCATACCGGCATTAATAATATTACCTTTATATAGTTTAAGCTTAACTTCACCTGTAACAGTTTCTTGAGTTTTATCAACAAAAGCTGAAAGACTTTCTCTAAGTGGAGTGAACCATTCACCGTTATAAACTAAATCAGCAAATTTTAATGCAATTGATTGTTTAAAGTGATGAGTTGCCTTATCTAAACAAAGTTCTTCTAAATCAGCATGAGCTTTGTAAAGAATAGTTCCACCTGGAGTTTCGTAAACACCTCTTGATTTCATACCAACAAGTCTATTTTCTACCATGTCCATAATACCAATGGCATTTTCTCCGCCTATTTTATTTAATTCTTGAATTAATGAGACCCCATCCATTTTTATTCTATTAAGTGCAACAGGAATACCCTTTTCAAAGCTTAAGGTTATATAAGTTGCAGTATCAGGAGAATCTTCTAATGTTTTACACATTTCTAATATCTTATCATATTTAGGTTCATTTTCAGGAAATTCTAAATCTAATCCTTCATGGCTTAAGTGCCAAAGATTTTTATCTTTACTATAATTAGTTTCATAAGTTATTTTTATTGGTATTTCTCGATCTAATGCATATTTAATTTCTTCTTCACGAGATTTTATATTCCAAATTCTCCATGGTGCTATAATAGGTATTTCAGGTGCAAAGTTTTTAACTGCAAGTTCAAAACGAACTTGGTCATTTCCTTTACCAGTACAGCCATGACAAATTGCATCTGCCCCTTCCTTTTTTGCAATTTCAACAAGTCTCTTTCCAATTAAAGGTCTAGCAAAAGAAGTTCCTAATAAATATTTTCCTTCATACACTGCCCCAGCTTGAAGGGTAGGGAAGATATAATCATAAACAAATTCCTTTGTTAAATCTTCAATATAAATTTTTGATGCTCCAGTTTTTAATGCCTTTTCTTCTAATCCTTCTAATTCATCAGTTTGTCCAACATTGCCAACTACAGCAATAACTTCACAACCATAAGTTTCATTAAGCCATGAGATTATAATTGATGTGTCTAATCCTCCTGAATAAGCCAAAACAACCTTATTAAATTTTTTCATATATAAAAAGCCCCCTTTTTTTACTTAGTTTCAAATGACAAGTTTCAAATGATAAGTTTAGGTATAAATTCAGCTTAGGTTGAATTTAAAAATATATTTTCAGAAACCACTTTTATAGTTTATAGTTTTTAGTTAGTAGTTAGTAGTTAGTAGTTAGTAGTTGATGTTGAAATTCCTTGGGGAATTTCTTTGATTTATTTTTTAGAAACTCCCCTAGGAGTTTCATCCTTAACTTGCCACTTGTCACTTGCCACTTATCACTTGTCACTGATTTAAAGTTTCATCCTTAACTACTAACTAGCCGTGGTTTCCTATATTTTTATTTTAATACATAAAATGGAATGGTTTCTTGATGTTTATAATTATACACAAGTATGTATAATTATGCAATAATTTTTTGAGGTTTTGTATAAAAAATGTGTTTATGCAAAAAAAGTGCTATATAAATGCATAAATATAATTAGTTGTATAAATTTATTAAAAAATATTTTCTATATTTGGAACTTGTAATTCTTTCATATGTTCTGTGCTAGATTTTAAGAGATGCAAAGAAGCATCTGATTCACCGTAATCATCTCTTTCAATATAAACAGTTAATTTTAATGCTTCGTTTAGCATTACGTCATAATCAAGATGATTTACATATATTGCAGCAAGTTTACCTTTATCTTCAATTAAATTATATATATCCATTGCTTTTTCAAAGTTTTCTTCTTTAGATAAAGAGTCTATATTTTTTTCCATTTCTTCGCACTTTAATATAACTTCGGAGCAAAGATTTTTAAAACTAATATCAGTATAAGTTAAAAATCCTAATAATATTATAAAAAGAAAAATAGAAAATAATGAATTTTTCATTTTTAAGATCCTTTCTTATTTTTGTTTTTATCATAAAGTTGATAATAAAATTTTCCTTCAGTATCTGTCATGGCAATTAATACATCTTTTATTGAGTTTATGTGATGTTTTTTTAATTCATGCTCAATCCATACTTTATTTTTACCACTAGTTGTTAAAGCATTTTTATTAACATGGCCATCTAAAACATATATAATTGGAAGTTTAGGCACTTTTGAAGTCTTATTTTTTGAAGCATTATCATTTGAAGAGAAAGTATTTTGAGAAGAAGAGTTAGTGCTTGTTGATGATAGTGGTTGAGTATTTGAACTACAAGAAGTATAACATGAACCACCACCCGAACTACTTTGAGAAGTTAAAAAAGATAATTGCCCATTATTTTCTAAAATTGCATACTCAATATCATTTAAATCAAAATAACCTGCTAATCTTAATTCTTCCATAAGTTCATCTAAATTAATTTGTTGTTTTTTTAATGCTTCATAATTTATTTTTCCTCTACATACTAAAATGCAAGGTTCACCTTCTAATATTTTTCTTGTAAGCTGACTTTTGAGTTGTAATTGAGTTAATATGGTTTTTATAAATAATAAAGTTATTATAGGAATAATTCCAAGAATTAAAGGCAATCGGGTATCTTGCATTGGTAAAGCAGCAAGATCAGAAATCATTATTGTTATTACAAATTCATATGGTTGTAATTCACCAATTTGTCTTTTACCCATTAATCTCATTACAAGTATTACTAAGAAATATAAAAAAATTGTTCTAATTAAGACAATAAACATATTAAATCACCTCTAGTAAAAGTATTTGTAAATAAAATGCTTTTATTCAGAAAAAATAATAGAATATTTTGATGATAGGTATATAATAAAAGTATAGGGCTATTAATAAAAAGGATAAATAAGCTGCTAAATTTTATAATAAAGGATAAAATATTAGTTTAATGTAGGTAAAAATATTTTTAAATTTAAAATAATATTATAAGAGTTTAGATAGGTGATTAGGTATGAAGGAAAAGAGTGATTTAAAAGTAAAAAGAGATGATAAAGTTGAAAAAAAATATACAAGGACATTGCAATTTATATTTATTAAAGCAACTTTAGATTTGTATCCAAATTCTAAGATTACAATTCAACATAGTATTGGAAAAGGTATTTTTGGTGAAGTTTTTAAGGAAAAACCATTAGACAAAAATGACATAAAGAAAATAAAGGATAAAATGCAGGAATTAATAAAAAGAGACTTACCAATAAATAAAGTAAATGTTACAAGGGAAAAGGCTATTCAAATTTTTAAGTCATACAATATGGAAGATAAAGTTCTTTTACTTAATCAAATAGATTTAAAGGAAATAGAATTATATGAATTAGATGGAAGATATGATTATTTTTATGGACCAATGAATGAAAGAACTAGTGAAATAAAAGGCTTTGATTTAATTGATTATGAAAATGGATTTATTTTAAGACGACCTACTGAATATGAAAAGTTTACTTTATCAGAATTTGTTGAACAAAGAAAAATGAGAAATGTATTTAGAGAAAATGAAAAATGGTTAGATATTTTAGAAGTTGGAAATGTAGGCTCACTTAATAAAAAATTTGACGGTGAATTAGTTAATTTAATTATGATTTCAGAAGCTCTTCATGAAAAGAAGATTGCAGAAATTGCAGATAAGATTTCTGAAAGAAATGAGGTTAAATTAGTATTAATTTCAGGACCAAGTTCTTCAGGAAAAACTACATTTGCAAATAGACTTGGAATTCAATTAAGAGTAAATGGAATTATGCCAATTCCAATTTCTTTAGATGATTATTTTGTTAATAGAGATCAAACACCAGTAGATGAAAATGGTGAATATGATTTTGAAACTATACAATCTGTAGATATAAATTTATTTAATAAACACTTAAATTTAATTTTACAAGGGGAAAAAGTTGAAGTACCACAATTTAATTTCATTAAGGGAGAAAGAGAGTGGACAGGTAAAAAAGTTAAGTTGCCACAAAATGGTGTTATTATAGTTGAGGGTATTCATGGATTAAATCCAATATTAACATCACATATTGATGAAAAGTATAAGTTTAAAATTTATATTTCTGCATTAACTCAATTAAATTTAGATAATCATAATAGAATTACAACCACTGATGTAAGAAGAGTTAGAAGAATAGTTAGAGATCAGTTATCAAGGGGGCATGGAGCAGAAGATACATTAAAAATGTGGCATAAAATTAAAAGGGGGGAAGAAAAAAATATCTTTGTTTATCAAGAAGAAGCTGATATTATGTTTAATTCAACTTTAGTTTATGAATTATGTGTTTTAAAGAAATATGCATTAAAGGAGCTTGAAAAGGTTAAAGAAGATAGTAGCGTTTATGAAGAGGCTAATAGATTAAAAGTGTTTTTGGGGTTTTTTAGAGAAATAGATATAGACATTGTACCAGAAAATTCTATATTGAGAGAATTTGTTGGAGGAAGTATTTTTTACAAGTATTAAGATAAGTATACTAAGGATTCTATTTATTAGAATCCTTAGCAAAATAAAATTATAAAATTTACATAACAAAATGGAGAGAAATATGAAAAGTGTAGGTGTTTTTGATATATTAGGACCTATAATGGTTGGACCATCTTCTTCTCATACTGCAGGAGCAGCAAGATTAGGAAAAGTTGCTAGAGCTGTTGCAGGAGCAGATATTGAGGAAGTAACATTTTATTTACATGGTTCATTTGCTAAAACTTATAAAGGTCATGGAACTGATAGAGCATTAGTTGCTGGAATATTAGGGATGGAGCCAAGTGATTTAAGACTTAGGGATTCTTTAGAAATAGCTAGGGAATTAGGATTAAAGATAGGTTTTAAGGAAGCTGATTTAGGTGATGTTCATCCAAATACAGTTGAATTTATTATAAAAGGAAAAGAAGGTAATTATGAATTAATAGGTTCATCAATAGGTGGAGGAAGCATAGAAGTTACATCGGTTAATGGAAATGCTGTTAATTTTACTGGGGCATATCCAACAGTAATTGTTTCAAATAGAGATGTTCCTGGAGTATTATCTAAAGTGGCATCAATTCTTTATGACAATGATATAAATATAGCATTTATGAAGGTGTTTAGAAATCAAAAAGGTAAGAATGCAACAATGGTATTTGAAGTTGACCATGAAATTACAGCTGAAATAATAGGAAATATAAAGGCTATAGAAGGAATAAATAAGGTAATAATGATTAATCCAATTAAGGAGTAAGGATAGAATGTTAGCAAGAACAGGTGAAGAATTATTAAAGATTTGTGAAGAAGAAAGCATATCATTAAGTGAATATGCTATAAGAATAGAAATGAGAGATAGAGAATTATCTCGAGAAGAAGTATATAAGAAAATGGCTAAAAATCTAAAAGTCATGAAAGAAGGAGCTACAGAAGGGAGAGAAAAGCAAGTTAACTCTTTAAGTGGGCTTATTGGTGGAGATGGATATAGAGTTCAAAAATATTTAGAAAAAGGAAATACATTAACAGGAGATATCACAGTAAAAGCAATGGCAATGGCTTTATCTTCATCAGAAGTAAATGCTTCAATGGGAAGAATAGTAGCTTGTCCAACAGCTGGTTCTTGTGGTATTTTACCAGCAGTAATTTTATCAGCTGGAGAAAAGTTAGGTAAAAGTGATGAAGAACTTATTGATGCATTATTTGCTTCAGCAGCAGTTGGTATGATAATTGGAATGAATGCTACATTATCTGGGGCTGAAGGTGGTTGTCAAGCCGAATGTGGTTCAGCAGCAGCTATGGGAGCTGCAGCAGTAGTTGAAATGATGGGTGGAACGCCTAAAATGAGTTTAGATGCAGCAGCTATAGTTATTAAAAATGTATTAGGTCTTGTTTGTGATCCAGTTGCAGGACTTGTTGAAATACCATGTGCAAAAAGAAATGCAGCAGGAGCTATAAGTGCTCTTTGTACAGCAGATATGGTTATGGCTGGAGTAAGCAGTAAAATAACCTTTGATGATACTGTTTCTGCAATGTACAAGGTAGGTAAGAGTCTTCCATCATCATTAAGAGAAACGGCTCTAGGGGGAGTTGCAGTAACAAAGTCTGGATTAGAGCTAAGAAAAAAGGTATTTGGAGAAGAATAGCAAGTGGTAAGTGGCAAGTGATAAGTGACAAGTTTGAGGAAAAAATTCAGCTGATGCTGAATTTTAAAAAGATATATTTTAAGAAACTCCGTAAGGAGTTTTTTCCTTAACTTATCACTTGAAACTAAAAAATCTCGTTGTAACAATATAGATTTTGTCGAATAATATGTTATTAGGCAAGCGTGCACTATAGATAATAAAGTGAGGAAAATAATATGAGGCTTAGTGAGGAGTCTATAAAAAATGTTTTAGACTTGCTAAAGAAAAAGCTGCCTCTTGTATATTGTTCTTGTGGAATTGAAAGATTAAGTGATTTAAGCAGGGGAATAATATATTATAATGGAAAGGTAAAATCTAAATTGGATAAAGACAATGATGAATTTAAAAATATAAATACATTATTGATTTTTTTAGATGAAATAAGAGATAAGAATATTATAGATATAGAAAAAAAGTTAATAGCTATAAATAAAAAAGGGGTAGTATTATTAGAAGCCAAAGGAATAGATGAAATAATATACAAAAGAAATTTAGCATTTAGCTTAATTAATAGGTATAATATTAATATTTTAAAGGGAAATAAATTCATTAATAGCACTTGAAGATAATGAAAAAAATAAAAATTTTAATTATAGAAATTTTGCAAAAACAAATGACTGTATATTGATTATTAAAGATAAAAAATATTATATAACTGATGGATATAGTGAGTTTTATATAAAAAATAAAAATAAGTATTTTAATGATGAAGAGTATATAGATAATATATATACAGGAGTTTTAGCAAGTAGTATTGGTATATGCAATAATAAAAGTGAAATTATCCAATCAGTTTTAATTTCTACTTTATCTTTTTATATAGCACAAGAAGCTTCAATAGAATTATTTAAATATCAATTTGAAGATGATATAGATAAAAATGATATAAATTTAGTAAATGAATATCTTTTAGAAGAAATATCAAAAATTAATGTAGATAAAATTAAATCTTATGGAGATGTAGAGTATTATTTTAAAAGAAATAGATAAAAAGAAGTTCTAATTCATATGAGATATATGAATTAGAACTTCTTTATTTATTACAATTTAGTAAGTTATTTTTAACATAATTTGAATATATTAATTCAAAATGTTATACGATTTAAAGAGGGGTATAAATTATTTTAAGAGATTATGTGAGGAGTGAGTAAAATGAAAAAAACTTTAGTAGCATTTTTTCATAGTGACAAGTGGAAAGTGATAAGTTGAGGATGAAATTCCTTAGTGAATTTCTAAGAATATATTCTTAAATTCAGCCTAGGCTGAATTTATACCGTAACTTGTAACTTGTAACTAAATAAAAAGAGCACTTTTGTGCTCTTTTTATATTAAAAGGAATTAAGCTTTGTTGATTGATCCGAATAATTCCATTTTTTCTTTAACTGTAGCTTTGATTGCTTCGAATCCAGGATTTAATAATTTTCTTGGGTCAAATCCTTTTCCTTCTAAGTCTTTACCAGCTTCTACATATTTTCTAGTAGCTTCTTGGAATGCTAATTGACATTCAGTGTTAACGTTGATTTTAGAAACTCCTAAAGATATAGCTTTTTTGATCATATCTTCTGGAATTCCAGTTCCTCCGTGTAATACTAATGGCATATTTCCGCAAGCTGTATTGATTTCTTCTAAAGCATCAAAAGCAAGTCCTTGCCAGTTTGATGGGTATTTTCCGTGGATGTTTCCGATACCAGCTGCTAACATAGTAACTCCTAAATCAGCAATTGATTTACATTCTTGAGCGTCAGCAACTTCACCTTTACCAACAACACCGTCTTCTTCTCCACCGATTGATCCAACTTCTGCTTCTAAAGATAATCCTCTTTCAGAAGTAACTTTTACTAATTCTTGAGTCTTTTCGATGTTTTCTGCTATTGGGTAGTGAGATCCATCGAACATAACTGAAGAGAATCCAGCTTCCATAGCTTTGTAACATCCTTCGTAGCTACCGTGGTCTAAGTGTAAAGCAACTGGAACTGTTATGTTTAATTCTTCTAACATTCCGTTAACCATACCAACTATTGTTTTGTAACCACACATATATTTTCCAGCACCTTCAGATACTCCTAAGATTACTGGTGAGTTATTTTCTTGAGCTGTTAATAATATTGCTTTTGTCCATTCTAAGTTATTAATGTTGAATTGACCAACAGCATATTTACCTTCTCTTGCTTTGTTTAACATTTCTTTAGCTGAAACTAACATGGCAATACCTCCGTGTACTTTAAATATTAATGGAGAATTAATTTAACTTATGTATACAAAATTCTCCCAAAGTTTATTATACCCTAAATATACAGGAAAGAAAACATAAAATAACAAAAATTAGCTGTTATATAGTATGAATTGTGGACAATACTAGATTAAATGATTAAAATTTAATTATAATAAAATATAAAAAGGGGAGAAAAGTTATGTTAGCAGATTTACATATGCATAGTTATTATTCAGATGGGACAATGTCTCCAAGAGAAATAGTGGAGGATGCAAAAAAAAGAAATGTTCAATTAATAGCAATTACTGATCATAATGTTTTAGATTCATATACGGAGCTTAAAGAAGCAGCTGAAGAATTTGGTATTAATGTTATTAGAGGAGTAGAAATAGATGCAAGATTTGAAGATATAGTAGTACATATCTTAGCATATAACTTTCAGGATAATGAGAAGTTATTTAATTTAGTTCATAAAGCAAAAAATGAATTATTAGAAACGAGTATTGAGCTTATAAAGAGAATGGAAAATGATTATGAAAATATAAGCAGTGAAGATTATGAAGCATATGATTATGATAGAAGAAAAGGAGGCTGGAAGGGAATTCATTATTTATTTGACAGAGGTATAACTAGTGAATTGTTCGAAGGTGTAAAATATTATGGACAATATAAATGTGGGCATGAGTATTTTGATTATCCAACTGTTGAAGAAGTGATAGACGCTGTTCATGAAGCTAATGGATATGTAGTTTTAGCACATCCATGTAATTATTATAAAAATAATACTAAAGAAGAGGTATTAGAAAAGTTAGAGAAGTTTAAAAGTATAGGTATTGATGGAGTTGAATGTTATTACCCTGCAAATTCAGATTTAATGACTAATACTTGTTTAGAGTTCTGCAAAGATAATAATTTAATAATAACAGCTGGCTCAGATGGGCATGGAGATTTTGGAGCAGTAAGTAAGGGGATAGAATATTATATAGGTGCTATAAATAAAGACAGTGAAATATTAAATATAAATAAATTATTATAATTGAAAAAAAGTTATGGAATTTAAATGTTTCATAACTTTTTATACTTTTTATGTAATATATGAAGGGAGATAATAAATAAATTATTATGTGAATAAAAAAACAAAAGACTGTATTTAAATACAGTCTTTTTGGTGCTGAAGACC
>ERZ773103.3050-NODE-3050-length-14314-cov-22.289922_pt1 | contig 14314 bp, 23 predicted proteins | sample MGYA00511118_ERZ773103 | MGnify/ENA primary metagenome ERZ773103 (study PRJEB29015, sample SAMEA2737821) | human gut metagenome | biome: human gut; feature: human-associated habitat; material: faeces | place: China | collected 2012 ... | reverse complement strand
GAATTTTTCAGTTTCGAGAGTGATAACTGGGTGAACAGTTTTTTTGACGGGAAGATACAGAAACATTCACAGAGGAAGAGTGTAAGGATGCTGTGGCAGAGACAGAAGCGCAGGCGGACACCGAGTGTGTCTGCACTGCGCGTGTACTATGTACAAATGCAACAGAAGATTCAGAGCCACTGCATATGAAAAAAGAAGATTCTTTGATTCATATAAGTGGGATTAGCAGACTGAATAAGACAGATATAGAGATAGACGGATGGTTTCGTGGGTGTAAAAAGGCGGATGCCTGTACTGTTGATAAAGAATCTATAGAGGGAGGTACATGGCAGGAGGTTGATAGTGAAAATGATGAGGGGGAAGGGAAAGAAATTTTAGCGAATGGGCAAAAGAAAATAGGAGTGATAAGGTGCAATTTTTAGGGCCGTTTCTTCAGGTATCTATGGCAGAACAATTAAGAACAGGGGTTCCGTGGCAAGTTACTCTGGCTCAAATTGCATATGAATCCGGTTGGGGGCAAAAAGAAATGTATGATGAATATACAAAAAAGCAGAGCTTTAATCTTTTTGGTATCAAGTATTTTGGAAATACAGAAGATAATGATAAATATGTAAGAAGTTGGACTACGGAGTACATTAGTAGCAGTGAGTTAGATAAATGGGAAAAGGAACAGAAGAGGTGGGCATTAAATGGCGAAAAACTAATTAATATGGGTGTTTATGAAAATAATAAAATAAAGATAAAAGTAATACAGCCATTTCGCCGTTATGAATCTTACAAAGAAAGTATAGTTGACCATTCAGATATTTTATTGGATGAGAGGTATGCGGAAGCATGGGAATATAAGGACAATCCATTTATTTATGTATCTATCATAGGACCTATTTATGCAACGGGAAGATACGATTGTTAAAATATCAGACTGCCTTTCGGAACAGGTGCCGGAGATTGATGACTGGGCTGCTTATGTAGATCTGAAGAGTGATGGGCAGGCGTATTTATATCAAACATATGATCTTGAAACAGAGGAAGTATACAAAGATTGGGCGGGAAGTGAATATTTGGGAGAGTATTATTCCGTTCATGTGAGCGAGATGTGGGAGGATCACAGTGTGAGCTGGAGCACGTTTTATGTGAGTGTCAATTTTGATAAGGTTTTATGGAAGGATATGGTAGGACTGGCAGACAGTGAGTTTGAAGTGTATACATTAGAGGAGTGGAGAAATTCGTCGTATTATCCAAGCCTTGATGACTAAACGGCGTTTTGCATAGATCCTGGGAGGAAAATAATATGATAAAAAATTTTCTTTCATCCATTGTAGTAAGCTTGTTTTTGATCCTTCTTGTGATTTTGTGCAGTGAAAATGATAAAGAAGAAAGCAGACATGAGCCTCAAAATACATGGTTTTATATGCCGACACAGAAAGAAGTAGAATATGAAGGAGAATAAATGCAATGTCAAACTTAGTAAGATTTGAAAAGGTAGATAATGAATTGAATATTTTGCGTATTGGAGGAAAAAGTTTTTTACCTCCTGATGTAGAGTGGCCTACTAATCCTAATGGAGAAAAAATGGTTTTTATTTTTAATATACCTACAAATTTTTTAAATTCAACTCTTCAATTTAATTATCCGAAGGATCAGGTTATTTCTGTATTTACTACTTATAATAGAGAAGATTATTTTTTGGACTCGATCGTTTATAACGGTGATATAGAAGAACTTCAGAATATAAAAAACGGATATACAAAAGTAATTTTACATTCTGTTGCTTCTCCAAGAAATGATGCGGATTTTTTGATTTCAGCAAGAGAAATAGTAATTGATAAAGAAATGAATGAATTTGATGATAATTATGGCTCTCTTTTTGGTGCAAATCCTGTATTTTTACAAGAAGAAAAGTTAGAACTTGCCTCCTATCAATTTTGCATGCAGATATATGGAGGAGATTTTCCAGAAGAATTTCAAGATATCTTCTATTTAGATGATGCAATAGGTTATCTATTTTTAAGTAAAGAGGAAAAAGCAAATGATGTTGGAGTATTTTTTGTGCAATGCACCTGAAATGGTAGTGGGGTGCGATTTATAAAGAAATGGAATCTCTTCATATAATCAAGGGTTTGTGGAATTTATCAAATATCGGGGCGGAAAATTCTGATACAAGGATAAGGCTGGAACGGGATTCTTTGGGCAGAGCGGTAAAAGAGTGGCAGGATGCGCATTGGGATGGAGTACAATGCGCTGGGGCAGGAGACGAGCCGCCTAGTTTCCGGCGGTGTTTACAGTAGCTGGGAATACTGATACAGCATCAGGAAACGGACTGGAGATTTCTGAAAAGAATGGCGTCCTAGTTTGGGCTTCCGTTAGTGCCGGACACCAGCTATTATTATCCCCGTTTTTATCTTGGACTGTCGGAAGGTGAGAAAAGGGAATCGGGAGAAATTCCCTCCTGTGATATGTGTTTTGACGGACGCTATTATGCAGTCAGTGGTTTTATAACAGGGGCAATTGGAGCAAAATTTCCAGGAATGAACCATTTGGTAGAAGGTGTTGTGGATACAACGGTATCAGCAGGTGAAAGACTTGCGTATGCAGTCTTTGATGACAGTATGTCATGGGATGAGAAGTGGGCATATGCTTTTGATCCAGGACAGATGGTGGCAGATTTTGTAACAGGTGTTGTCATAGGAGAAATCCTTGATGGGATAATGGCAGCAATACAGAATAAGTTAAGAAGTATTTTTGCAAATTATGATGCTGCGATGCGTGAGGCTTTTGAGAGTGGTAATTACTCTAGCTTAAGAGAGCTTGATGTTACCAGAAGAAGTTGCCAGGTATGACGAGCATTGGCTTGATGTTGCAGAAAAGATAAGTAATGAGGCTCTTGATAATCAAATTGATTTTATTAAAAATGGTGGAATAACTAAGCCGGGAGGTGGTGCATATAAACCTGCGAAGATAAGTGCTGCTGTAGATTTAAATACTGGTGATATATATTTTGGATATAACGGTGCTAATAAGTTTAATCCTTCAATTCAAGAAATACATCCAGATTTACAACAAAGAATAAATAGAACTATGAGTCTGGCAGGAAATTCAATTGATAATGAATATGCAAGTAGAATGAGCTTTGAAAAGTGGAGTGTAGATAATTGTGCAGAAATATATTCTGTAAACAATGCATTACAAAATCAAGCAACGTTAGATAATATTTTTATTAATACAAAATATTTTAAAGATGGAAAATACGCTTTGCCGTGTCGAAATTGCCAAGTGACATTTGAAGGATGTTTATTCCCAAAACAATAGGATTGAAAGGAATGTTAATATTATGGAAAAAGTGACAGAGGAGAGACTAGTAAAAGCTGGTTGGGATGAAAAAAGAACAATAGATATATCTAATATTAAAGATGTGTATCAGAAGCTTGGGCTTGTCATGCCGATGAATGTAGAAAAATTTTTGACGGTATACGGTATGCTTGTTTTTGAAGATGATGAAAGAAAAGAAAATTTGGAGTTTATCCCAGAAAAAGCACTGGGATGCAATTTGGATAAAGTATATTTTGAAGAGTTACTGGAAGAATATGATATTAATGAAATAGTATATCCTATAGGGGTTGCGTGTAGAGGAAATTTAATGGTGTTAATGACGGAACAAGATGTGTTTTATTGTTATACAGATGGGTATTTAGAAAAAGCAGGAGAGAATGTTGAACAAATGCTTGACTGTTTAGTAGGAGAATGCAATGAGGCAGTAGTAATAAGTTAAAGATGTATCAGCGGTATTTTTAAGGCTCTTTGCTTGGTGCTGGAAGTATTTTAGCCGGGGCGTTTATAGGTGCGGGTATTGGTGCATTATCTACGACAGCGATGAAAGCAGGAGAGGAGATTTCGACTGGAAATGTCCGAAGTGCAGGTGAAAGACTTGCGTATGCAGTCTTTGATGACAGTATGTCATGGGATGAGAAGTGGGCATATGCTTTTGATCCAGAACAGATGGTGGCAGATTTTGTAACAGGTGTTGTCATAGGAGAATTCTTTGATGGAATGATGGCAGCAACACAGAATAAATTAAGAAGTATTTTTGCAAATTATGATGCTGCGATGCGTGAGGCGCTTGAGAGTGGTAGTAGTGCTGATTTAGGAAATAAACTCGACTATCAATTTGGAAAAGCAGGAGGAAACAGGCATAATATTGACAGGACTAATGGTTTAAAAGCAGAAATGGATAAATTAGGTTTTAATGATACAGCAGAAAATCGAGCTTATTTTGAACAATATTATAATGACGTTTTAAATAGTTCAAATAATATTGTAGGAGTTCCAGAAACGGCATCATATATAGAAAATGGAGTGACACATTATTATACTGTTACAACTAGAGAGAGTTTTTTGATGGGTAAGTATGGTGGAGCAAAGGTAACTACATATTGGGATGGAAATAGATTATTAACAATAAAAATAGGTTCTGGAAAGCAAACAAGATATAATCATTAAATTGGGAAAGCAGGTTATTGGTATGAACGATATTATTAATTTGGAAAAAGCGACAGAGTACGTGGTGTATAATCCAATATTGACATTGAGTGAAGACGTTGATTATGATAATTGCTTTTGTGTATTACAAACAAATAGTGGCAATATTGCATTTTCGTATTATGATTTGGGAATTGCTCCTGCTTATGTAATACAAAACACAATCTTGTTTTTAAGTTTTGGAAAAGGTTATTATATTATAGATTTAAAAGAAAAATACGTATTATATAAATCTGTGGATTTATTGTCTGTTATTTTTGAAATCATAAAATTTGATTATCAATCGTGCATTGTACTTGTAGGAGAAATATCTTTAATATGTTATAGTTTAGAAGGAAATTTGATATGGAAAAATAGTTATAGAAATACAATATTTGATTGGTTTGTTACGGATAAAGGGCTTTCTGTAGTTTTTGAGAATGATGAGAAGTGGCTAATTACATTAAAAGATGGGAATGGTATTCGTGTAGAATAATATTTAATCTGCGTTATACTTTTGGACATTCAATAACTTACAACTCTTGCATGTCTATTAATTAACGATCATGGTTGCTCAGAAGGAATCAGGAATCCATGATGTTAATTAATAGAATTCGGGTGTGAAAAGGTAATTTTTTGAAAGTGATTCGTCATAATGTACAAAATATATGCATTCAGAACCCGCTTTCGCTTGGATTGGTTTGCTCATGTTACATACAATTCCTGTTGCATTTCACTTGCAGGAATTTACTAACGAGTAGACCATACAGTTCTTCATCGTATTATATTTGTGCATTAGGGTGATTACTTTTTAGAAGGGAATCTTTTGACACTCTAATCTTAATAGATACTAGCGAAATTTTGCCGAGTTAGGTATACGAAAGGACATTGCAATTTCAATATGCTGATGTAGCGTACTCTTAGTAACAGAATATTGGGAAATATGCTTTCAGATGGAGAAATTTCTTATCTCTATGACGGTTTCGGAAGGTTTGAGCAGGTGACAAAGGCAGACGGAAGCATCACCCATGTGATAAATGGTGAAGAGAAGGAAAGCGGGGAGCTTCCACAGGAGGATGTACAGTCACGTGTACTCAACTACTATGAATATGATGCATTTGGCAATACCATCAGATGTGAAGAACAGGTGCACAACCGCTTCCGTTATACAGGAGAGCAGTACGATATTCTGACGGGACAGTATTACCTGAGGGCAAGATATTATAACCCTGTCATTGCCAGATTCACACAGGAAGATACCTATTATGGAGACGGACTGAACCTGTATACCTACTGCCAGAATAACCCGATCCTTAACCATGACCCGACAGGACACGGTACGAAGGAGAACAGCCCATACAGCAGGAAAGAACAGCAGTATATTGATGCAGGGGCAGATCCGGATACCGCCAGACTTGCAGCACAGTGCTACCCTGATGCAAAGTCAAAGCAGGATCTGTATAATAAGTACAAGAAACAGGGGTACAGCGCGCAGGATGCCAAAAAACTGGCAAACCGTGAAATCATCCATGGAGAAGAAGCAACAAAGAAGTACATAAAAGATAACAATGTAAAGAAGAGCGGCCCTGACTATACAGCAACCTCTCCAAGAGATAATGTTAACACCGACTGGAGAACCCAGGAAAGACTGAATGCGCAGAGGAATGCCGGAGCTGGTAAGGGGAATGAAAGCGGTAATAAGAGTGGTAGTAAGGGTGGTACAGATGTAAGAAATAGACAAGGAAGACCAGTTTTGGCGACGGAAAAAACTTTAGATATGGCATTGGATCCTGAAACATATGCAAATACCATAGCAGAAAAATACGGAATAAATTTGAGAGGATCAGGTCAGAGCATAACTATCAAATATAATGCAGATCTAAGGCCAGGCATATATGGAAGAACAACAGCTGCCAATCCATATGTTATAGAGATTGGATCAGATGCTTTGGTGAGTGAAGAAGAACTTGCAAATACAATTGCACATGAATTAAACCATGCGCGTGATTTTATAAGAGGTGGCATTGCGCCTGAATCTTCAGCATATAGTTCTGGTAATGCATTATCAGATTACATTATGGGAGGAAGATAAATGTGGAAAGATAATGATGATAAAATTATGGGGATTTTGGATAGTATTGAAACTCAAAATAAAGGATGCTTTCCAGTAGTTTGCCCTATTTGTGGGGAAAAGGATGGACATCTATATTTTCACAGAAATAGAGATGGAGATGAAAAAGGAAGTATGTGGGTATGGTGCGGTAAATGCTATCATTTTGCACATGCTTTGTGCCGTCTGCCTAAATGGTGGAAAAATCTGGATAAAATAAATTTTGAAGAGTTAACAAGCTATCCTAATCATTTGGAAGAAAATAAGTTTTGTATTGATGAATGGATAAATAAACTGAATGCTTTATATAATCATTGAAAAATAAAATTATGAAAAGTTGTAGAATATTTATTTTGACTTATGCTGCGAGTCTGTGAAACTTTTTCTGTAAATAGGTATTAGCTGATAGGTCTTCTATGATAAAATCTAAATCATAGGAGGCCTATTATTATGGCAAGAGAAGCTCTAGTTTTTTAACCTGATCTGTATCAATAGTGTAGCCTTTGATGGCTTCGATGATTTCATCAGACTTGGATTTAGCCCCTTTCTTTATGAGTTTGCGAACAGCTTTTTCGTCCATGGAATCGGCAGTATGCTCCAATAGATAAGAGATGATTTCAGTTGCTGTCTTGCCAAAAGGATCAGAAAGAACACTGGCAATGCCGACATTGGAAATGGTCATACAGTTCTGGATGCGATTCTTCTCGGAAGACTTCATGCAGACCAGCTTGAAACGGTATCTGGAAAGTTCCCTAAGCTGACGAAAATCTTTTGGAGGAATAAAGGAACATCTGACAAGATCAAATTTGTAGAGGTCAGCAATCCATTTAGAATCCTTTTTGTCCGTTTTCTTGCCTTTAATGGCTTTGACATACTTCGGATGTGTAAGGCAGACATCAATGTCATTTTCGAGATAATTAAAAATAGGAATCCAATACTTTCCGGTGGATTCCATACAAACATGATAGCAATTATTCTCGATAAGCCAGATGTGAAACTTTTGAATATCCGAATTGAGAGTTGAAAAGGATTTTTGCTTATATTCAGATATTCCGTCTTTATTGGTAGTTACGATGGTTGCAACGATAACATTTTTGTGGACATCAAGTCCACAGCAGATGGAGTATTTGGTGCAGGGATGGGCACAGCAGGCTTTGCCGGGAGGGGAAAGTAGTATTGAGACCAGTAGTAAGACAATTGATGATATAATTGACGGCTTGCCAGAAACTACTAACGGAAAAGGCGTTGCTAGGAACTTTGAATCAACAGGTGATTTTGAACAGACAATTAGGGATTTTGATGCCCTCAATCCTATCGACGTGAAAGAAATTCAAACAAAATATGGACCAGGAAAAGTCGGTAAGTTGAGTGATGGAACAACAGTTGTTGCTCGTCCAGGTAGTACAACAGGAGGAGCGACTCTTGAAATAAGGGTGTCCAATAGGAAAGTGTACAAAATTCGATATTAGGAGAGATAAAAGATATGGAAAAATGGAAAGAAGTATTTGTTGGTATAATTCCAAAAGCAGTTTACCAAGTGCAACTAATAAATGGTGAGAAACAAGGACTAACTATAAAACTGTCAAGTAGTCAAACATGCGTAATGATTAATTTCGGTATGGTTCAAGCAGTACGTATGCTAGATGAAGGAATTGTGCAAAGTAACCTTTATTCTGAAAATGAAATACGGAAATATAAGGATAATGATTTTCAGAATATAATTTATGAAGTACAAGATGGTGAATTTTCAGAACAAATAAATCAAATTTCTGATGGTTATGGAGAGGCTTTAAATTTAAAACATTATGTAGTGATTACTCAGAATTACAATATTGATATTGTAACTGAATGGGAACCAACAATAGAAATTTCAAAGATGTAATAATTCAGGACATTTCTCTTGACGATTCCAAACACCCATGTTACAAGGGCATTCAGCAATCCCAATAAGTTATGTGTTGTATTAATAATTCCATAACTCATGCTTTGTACTGGTAGAAGTAAAGATTGTTCCTGCAATAGTAACAAACCATTCACAGTTTAGATTGGTTTGGAATGGGCTTTTTAGATTTGGATCTGCCATGTGATATCCGGGATATCATTGCGGATGTAAGGAATCTTGCCAAAGCAGATGATATAAAATGGGATATGATCGCCATGCTTGCACTTGATCTTATCGGGGTAATACCGGTGATCGGTGCATTAAAATACTCGGACGAAATAGGAACACTGTTCAAAAGTGCAGATAAAGTCAGTGTGGTGACGAGAAGTACAGATGGTGCCGGTGTGCTGGCAAAGCATGCAGATGAGGCAGGAGCCATAGCTGCACGGAGTAAAAGTGTTCAGGTATTCAGATGAGACAGCCGAAGCAGTGACATCCGGAGAAAAGCTGTTAAAGGAAAGTGGGACAATATATGAATCATTTGCCGATATGATGTCACCGGAGGATGCGAAAAGATATTTGGATTTTCTGGAGAATGGAAGCAGAGAAGGATTGACAAGTGCCGAGCTGGCAGGAGTGGAAAAGGCAGATGCATTGCTGGTATCCCAGAAAGTTGGATATGAGGATGTATGGGATTTAAGGAATGCAGGTGATTTGCTTGAGACCAGAGTGGTACAGGAGAAAGATTAATACCAGGAATGGAAGGTGTCGTTACTGGTGGAGACTCTACAAAATTAGGGAAAAAAATGATGGAATCCATGGGATTGCCTAGAGGAGCTAATTGGACAGGACATCAGGCGCAGCATATTATTCCCGTAGAAATGGCAAACCATCCAGTATTACAAAGAAATGGAATGGATTTAGATGATGCTTCAAATGGACTGTTTTTAAGAACTCCTGCAGATGATATAAGTGCTATGGTATGATTTGCAACAAAATCTAAAATATTTACAGCAGCGTGGATTGCCATTATATCCTAGTCAAGGTGCAACTGTAGATTTGTGGCAACGTAGCTTAGAGAGGATTCAATAAATGGACGAAAATAAAATTGTAAATGTAAAAGCATTATTGTACGATGCTGATACCGATGAAGTAAAAAGAATTATTTCTCAAACGGAAGATCAAGAAATTTTATATGTCTATGCTTATAATTATAATTGGGATAATGGTTTTGATATTCCACAAACGGTTTTAGATAATAAAAAATGTGATTTAAGTATAGCATTATTAATTTTTTATAGGGCTGATGGATTAAGTTATTTAGAAGACAAAACTGATAATGCTAATTTACCACAATGGTATTCTTTTATAAAAAGATTATATGATTCAATATTAACAGGAGAATATCAAAGCGGAGAAATTGAATTTAAAGTACCATTGTCAAAAGTTCAGCTCTTTAAATTGAAAAAAGTAATAGCAGAGGAAGAAAATATTTTCACTGAAAATATTGAAGGAAAATGCTTGGATATTAATTTATAGTGTTAAATGATGAGTATATGGAAAATCGTGGCAAATATAAAGATAGGATAGATACAGAGTTGGATATTTATTTTGACGGGAATTATGAAGTGGCTGGTGGACTTGGGAGCACCATTGTCGTGGACGAATGGGAGAAGTATGAGAAAAATTAAAAAACTAAAACGAATATCTATAATGTTGTTATGTGCAGTATTGCTTCATGGAGGATGCGGGTCTCGTACAACAGAAGAAACAGAAAAAGTCGATACAACGGAGAATTTTGATCTGATAGGAACGGAGGGCTGGGAGTATCAGGGAGAAAAGAAACAGTATATTTATGGAGAATGGACAGTCACCGGTGTCAGAAAGGGGGATACATGGGATGAGACGGATGAGCGGGTGGGTGCTGTGTATGAGCTGTTACCGGAGAGCTGTTCCTACAAAAGCAGCACGGAATCGTACTCACTAAAATTAGAAGGGTACTCTGCATCGTTGATTTCAGCACGGGAGTATGATATAGCCGGAATGCTGCCGCAGGACACGAACTATTGTCTGGAGTTCAGTGAGGTGGAGATGGGAAGAAAGTATGCTGGGATAAAGAGTGCATTTACGGTATTGATTTTAATTGGGGAAAATGAAATCATAGGACGGGAAGATGGAAACTGGTGTCGTCTGGAAAAAACAACCGACTATAATGATATGCCAGAAGGAAAAGACTTTCTGATACCAATTAGCGGTATTTGGAATGGAGAGTGGGAGGTCACAGAGATTCTGAAAGAGGATGGTGATGATGCAGAGCAGTATATAGGGGCAGATTTTTCCACATGGTTTCAAGAGATACTGGAGGAAAAGTTTTGTAACTTTTATATTGTTTCCACAAGGGAGCCGTCCATAAAACAACTGGTAAAGGCAATGGGGCTGGAGAAAGAAACATTTGTAGGTTTTTATGAATTTTCAGAAGATTTTTACTGGGATAAAATGATTGTAAAAGATGAGATGACAGCAGTACTGGTAAAGGATGGAAATTACCTGTGGGCAAGGCGGACATCCAAGAGGGATCAGCAGGGGGTGTATCTGGATGCCTATATGGAGGATTATCTGAATGATGGTGATTTGATGAGAACGGAAGCAACGAATGAGGAGAAGGTGCATCAGGAACAGGACGCGGAAAACATGGATGGTTGGGAAAACAAGGGGAAAAGACAGCAGTATATATGGGGAGTCTGGCAGATTACAGGTATCAGAGAAGGAGATACCTGGGATGAGACGGATGAACTGGTAGGCGCCGTGTATGAAATGTTGCCGGAAAGCTGTTCCTATAAAAGCAAAACGTGGTCATATACCGTAGAGTTGGGTGGGTATGAAGCCTCTCCAATTGTTCGGTGGTTTGAATATAATATAGGAAATATGCTGCCGACGCCGGCGGGGTATTACCTGTCGTTTGGTGAGGTAAAGCCTGGTGAGGAGTATGCCAGATCACGCAGTGCCTTTTCTCCATGTATATTGACAGATGAAAAAGAGATGTTAGCCTTTTGGGGGAGAAAAGTATACCGCATGGAGAAGGTGGTGGATTATGATGATATCGTAGAAGGAAAAGATTTCTTTAGAGCAGACTATGGGCTTTGGAGCGGGGAATGGGTGGTTACGGAAGTTCTAAAATCAGAGCAACACGACGCAGAAGAATATATCGGAATGAACTTTTCCACAAAAAGTATGGAGGATAATGAGATCTGTGATTTTTATCTTGTGGATATAGGGGAAAAATCAATAGAGAAGCTTGTAGAGGCAATGGGTCTGGAAAATGAATTTTGTGTAGTTTTCTATGAATTTTCAGAGGATTGTTTTTGGGATAAAATGATTTTAAAGGATGAAATGACTGTGGTGCTGGTAAAAGATAATAATTATTTTTGGGCAAAGCGGATGTCTGAAAAAGATCCGGCAGGACTGTATGGATCATATTTTTGAGTTAATTAAGGTGCAAAGGTAGGAAATAGACATGAAAAAACATATCGCCTTAGGTATTTGTGTGCTTATTTTTTTGATTACCGGAGGCTGCAGCTCGACAATGAAAAGGTCTGGGGAAAACGGATATGGGGGAGGGATTTCAAGTACAGAGGAAGAGCGTAAAGATGTCTCCGAAAATAAGAATATCACATTCCGGGTTTTGGATGGAAAAGAAATTTCGGTTAGCAGAGATAGGCTGATGGATACGGAAAGAATTAACAACCGGTGGAGTTTGGAAGAGACAGATGCCATGATAGCTCCGCTAAAAGGAACATGGACGACGGATACATATATGGGCTATGTTCTCCCGTATAATCTGCGCAAGTTTGAGCCGAATACTTATGCGGACGAGGAAGCACGGGAAACGTTTTTCGGGGAATATCACGAGGCGGTCCGAGCAGCAGAGGAGAGTCCTGTACCGGATATCAGCGTTGAAGTACAACCGGTGGAAGAATATGAAGATGGATACACAATCCGTGTCAATGGCTATGAAAGCCCGTTTTCTATCATTTTAAGCACAGAAAGAATAAATGACGAGTATCCCATTTACAGTGATACAACGACACTGTCGGAAAGTTTTTTTGTGGAATACCCAGTTGTCTATATAAAATTGTTTGCCAAATTTAAAGACGGAGAAAGCGACAGATACAATCCGGCGACAGTGATCGTATCTGCGGATGGACAGGTACTGCTGCTGATGGAGGGCGCATTCTACTCATTGGAGAGAAGATAGGTGTATGGGATTTTCTGGGAACGATGTCTGAAATCAATGAAGTATATTCAGAACAGAACAAACTGGTGCTGGGTGGCGGCCTGTAAAGTTGTCGGAGAGCAGTATAAGAAAAATTTTACGGAATTTGCGTTTACACTGGAAAGTCCGGAGACGGAGGTAGCGGTCAGCAATCTGGATGGACTGCGTACAGATATTGTAAAAAGAAGAAATAGAATATATTTTGTTGATGGCAAGGCTTAAAAATTCCTTATGGATCATATTCGCCTGGGTCAGTAAGAATGACTGCTGGTTTATGATCTGGGTCAGTACCGGATTGATAATATCCACAAATGGATAAGCTTCCGGAACAGAGATCAGAGGCAGGTGCAGTTCATCTGCCAGTTTTCTGGCGCTTTCCGGTATCTCTGTAAGATAGCGGTTCTCTTTAATACCCACGCCTGCAGCTTTTTTACTGCTTAAAGTGCGAAGAAACTCCAAAAGGTCCTTTTCCTCATGAAGCATATATGCCGTAGTGATCACCAGTTCCCCGCCGTTTAACCAGTTGGTGCCGTCTGGTGTATCGACTACAGTAACATTGGTCACTTCACTTAAAAGCCCGTATTTGCCTGCTAACAGGCGCAGGTCAGTGAAATTAGGGAGTTTTAAAAAATCGGATATGGTCATGGGAAGGTCCTTTCTGTTGTATATGTTATATGGCTTCACCCTTTTATTATAGCAAAGATACACCCCGAATGCACTATCTATTGTCCTTCAGATACAAATAAAACAAGCCCCAAACTATCCCTCACATACAATAAAAAACACCTCACACAATTCTAATTGAAAATTGTTGTCCTTCAAGTACAATGATTTCCAAAAATCTCAATGCTATAATGGTCCACAACATACAAGATGACCAGTGAAAAAGGTTGAAGGATATTAGAGGAGGAAAATCTATGGACTATCTGGCAATTGCAAATGCCCCTATCTTCTGGGCACTGTGCGGTATCACAGTTGTGATCTCTCTGGCACAGGCACTTCTGTTTATGCGTCAGGCGAAAAGAGCAGCGGTTGAGGTAAATCTGGAACAGGGACTGGCAAACAAGGCTTTTAAGATCGGTCTGATCTCAGCCATCGGCCCGGCCTGTGGCGTATTTATTGTTATGGTTGGTCTTATGGCATCTATTGGCGGACCAATGGCATGGCTTCGTCTTTCCATTATCGGCGCGGCAGCTACAGAGCTTTCTGCAGCAACCATGGGTGCTCAGGCAGCAGGTGTTGAATTTGGAGGAAACGGATACACACTGACCGTTATGGCAGTATCCTGGTTTGCAATGGCGTTAAATGGTGCTGGATGGCTGTTAGTCAGCGGTACAGTTACACCGGCATTAGAGAAATTAAGAGGCAAGTTAAGCGGCGGCGACGCAAAGTGGCTGGCTGTTTTATCAGGAGCATGTTCCCTTGGTATTTTCGGTTACTTAAATGCAAATGAGATCAAAAAAGGTCTTGGAAGCACTATTGCCTGTCCAATTTCTGAGAAAATTCAGGAGATGTATGATCTGGCAGCGGAAAT
>ERZ773103.3049-NODE-3049-length-14315-cov-3.897335_pt1 | contig 14315 bp, 14 predicted proteins | sample MGYA00511118_ERZ773103 | MGnify/ENA primary metagenome ERZ773103 (study PRJEB29015, sample SAMEA2737821) | human gut metagenome | biome: human gut; feature: human-associated habitat; material: faeces | place: China | collected 2012 ... | reverse complement strand
TCATCCTGAGCCAGGATCAAACTCTCGTTAAAAGTGTTTGTCTTGGTCAAGAATCGCTGCTAGCAATTCTTTTCCTTTTTTACTGTTTGGTTTGTTTCAAACCGTTCTTAAAAATCTTCTCTTAAGAAATTTTCAAGGATCTGTTGTCTATTGTTCAGTTATCAAGGTTCTTTGTTTTTGCTATCTGTTCAAGCGACAGCTTTAATAGATTATCACATCGTTTCCTGTTTGTCAACAACTTTTTTAACTTTTTATTCCAGCAAGTTTTTTGTTGTTTCCATTCATTCCCGATGTTCGCCATGTAAAAGTCAGAAGAATGTCTCCCACACTTTCGGAATAGAACGAAACATCCCCTTTGTATCCCAGCGGCAGCCAAGCCCCGGTCTGCAAATCTTTCTTTGTTTTGTTCCTGTCCCCTCAGCGACGAAGACTATCTTACCATCATCTCCATTAATTGTCAACGTTTTTCTTGTTTTTTATTTATTTCATGCAATTCAGACAATAATAGGATTTCCCGGTTTTAAACGGAATAATTGTCGCATTTTTCTTCTGTTGCCGAGTTCATTTACATGTTCGCGGTAAAGAAATGAGTTTCTTTCATTTCTCCACCGCTTTTTCCTGCTTATGTACTTATAGAAAGATTTATTTCCTCTGATCCATCCCGCACGGCAATGACGTCTCGATCAAACTTTGTTCACGGATCACCGCATCATAAAAACGAAATCCTCCGGCAAAATTATAGCACTCCAATCCTTTCCCCGAAAGAATGCGGCTGGCAATATAGCTTCGCAGTCCGCTCTGACAAATTACATAAATTGGTTTATCCGTATCTATTTCATTCAGACGTTCTCTCAATTCATCTACCGGTATATTCCGAAAACCATCGATATGCCCATGCGCATATTCTTCCGGTGTACGCACATCCAAACGTACTATATTTTCTTTCTGAACTACCTTTTCAAGATCTTCTATATGAAATTGTTTTAAAATCCCTTTCGAAATATTATCGATCATATAACCGACCATGTTCACCGGATCTTTTGCCGAAGAATACGGAGGAGCATACGCAAGATCAAGACCTTTTAAATCAGTCGCTTTCATTTTCATATGGATTGCTGTCGCCAGCACATCGATCCGTTTATCCACACCGTCATATCCTATGATCTGTGCACCAAGAAGCCTATAACTTTCTTTCTCAAAAATCACTTTCATTGTCATCATTTTTCCGCCCGGATAATATCCCGCATGGCTCATTGGAGAAAGGATCACTTTATCTACATTGATTCCGGCTTTTTTTGCAGTTCTCTCATTGATCCCCGTTGTAGCTCCGGTCAGGCGAAAAATCTTGATAACAGAACTTCCCTGAGAACCATGATAGATGCTTTTACCACCGCAAATGTTATCTGCTGCGATACGCCCCTGACGGTTTGCGGGTCCTGCAAGTGAGATTAATATATCCGCTCCGGTCACAGAATGTTTCACCTGCACCGCATCCCCGACCGCATAGATATCTGCAACCGACGTTTCCATACGCTCGTCAACAAGAATACTTTCTTTTATTCCCAGTTCCAGCCCCGCTGCTTTCGCAAGCTTCGTATCCGGTGTGGCCCCAAGTGCCATTACAACCATATCCGCTTGAAGAGCTGTGCCATCTTTTAATAAAACATTTATGCTTTGTTCATTTTCCTCTACTTTTTCCACCGTATGACCAAGATATAACTTCACGCCATGCTGTCTCATTTCATTATGGATAAAAGATGCCATATCCGGATCAAATGGATTCATCAACTGTTTCGGGCGCTGAACGATCGTCACCACCATTCCTGATTCCCGTAAATTTTCTGCCAGTTCCAGACTGATAAACCCTCCGCCTGCAAGTATCACGGACTTCGGTTTCTTTTCTTCGATATATTTTTTAATCTTAAATGTATCTTCCACGGTACGAAGCGTAAATAGTTTCTCATTTCCGATACCGGAAATCTTCGGAAGTACCGCCTTTGCTCCCGGTGAAAGTAGAAGCTTATCATAGGATTCTTCAAATTCTTCCGCATTTTCCAGATTTTTAACGGAAACTGTTTTCCGCTCCGGATGGATTGCCGTCACTTCATGGTGTACTTTCATTTGGACACGAAATCGCTTCCAGAAACTCTCCGGCGTCTGAAGCGTCAACTCTTCCGCATCTTCGATCGTGCCGCCGATATAATAGGGCAGCCCGCAATTTGCATAAGAAATATATCCGGTCCGTTCAAATACAACAATCTCTGCCTCTTCATCCAATCTTCTGATTCTTGCAGCCGCAGTTGCTCCGCCTGCGACACCTCCTACGATCACCACTTTCATCTTATCGTTCCACCTTTCCCGTGTAGGACGCTATCCCACCGATATTTTTTACATTCGAATATCCCATTTTTCCAAGCATTCTAACCGCTTGACTGCTTCTGCTTCCCGAGTAGCAATATACAAAAAGCGGTTTCTTCTTATCCGTTACGATTCTTTCAAGCTGCCCCAATGACTGCAGCGGCACGTTCTTGCTTGACGGCACATACCCCTCCTTATATTCCTGCGGTGTACGGACGTCCAAAAGAACTGCTCCCTCCGTATTTTTATATTCCACTACTCCCTGATCCATATTCGGGACACGTAAAAAATCCAAAATTCCCATATTGAAACCCTCCTGTTATTCGTATTTGTTATTCTTATTTGTTGTTCTCATCTCCTGATATATTGTATATTAAAGATTATTTATCTCTTTTTCTGTGATAATATCACATATTTTATTCAGAAAAGAAATGACTGTTCATTTTTCTAATGATATAATAATTTGAAAAAGAAAGGAATTTTATCTTATGATCATTAAAAACGGAACCATTATGGACCCTTTAACTCTTACACACAAAAAAGCGGACCTTCTTATCAAAAACGGCTGTATCGAACAGATTTTACCGGAATCCTTCGACCTGCTTACATCACCTGAATTTTCACAGGAGGCTGTGATCGACGCCGACGGTCTCATCGTTGCTCCGGGACTGATCGATACACACATTCATTTCCGTGATCCGGGATTTACTTATAAAGAAGATTTGCATACCGGAGCTTTGTCTGCCGCAAAAGGCGGAGTTACCACTGTCATCTGCATGGCAAACACTTCCCCGACCGTAGATCAGGTCACTGTACTGGAAGATATTCTCAATCGTGCAGAAAAAGAAGCGATCCGCATTTGTCAGGCTGCTGCCGTTTCCCGCTCCCTCAAAGGAGAAGAGCTGACCGATATGCAGGCATTGAAAACTGCCGGCGCCTGCGGATTTACTGACGACGGAATCCCTTTGAAAAATGCAGCATTCTGTTATGAAGCAATGAAACAGGCTGCCGCCCTTGATCTCCCGATCAGTCTCCACGAGGAAGATCCATCTTTCATCAAAAACAACGGGATCAACCACGGACCGGTTTCCGAACAGCTTGGACTTTACGGTTCTCCGTCGATCGCCGAGGAATCCCTCGTTGCAAGAGACTGTATGCTTGCACTTCGCTCCGGCGCAGATGTTGTGATCCAGCATATCAGCTCCGGTTATTCCGTAGAACTTGTGCGTACTTTCAAAGCTCTCGGCGCAAAAATCCACGCCGAAGCGACTCCGCATCACTTTACTTTGAACGATACCGCAGTCCTCAGGCACGGTACTCTGGCGAAAATGAACCCGCCGCTTCGATCCGAAGAAGATCGTCTGGCGATCATCCGGGGACTTGCCGACGGAACGCTCGATCTGATCGCAACCGACCACGCACCGCATAGTATCGAAGAAAAGCAAAAACCGCTCTCGGAAGCGCCAAGCGGGATCATCGGTCTGGAAACTTCACTAGCGCTCGGCATTACATCCCTTGTCCGTCCGGGACATCTGACTTTGATGCAGCTTCTTGAAAAAATGACGATCAATCCGGCCAGACTTTACCGGCTTCCTTACGGAAAGATCGAAGAGCACGCCGCTGCGGATCTGGTTATCTTTGATCCGGAAGAATGTTGGACGCCGGCCAAATATTGTTCCAAATCCTGCAACACTCCGTTCACCGGAACTCCACTGTACGGAAAGGTAAAATATACCGTCTGCCGCGGTGACCTCGTATACAGCGACCGATAGTCAAACTTCACTCTTCACAAAAAGACCTGCCATACAGAAAATCCGAGCGTATCACCGCTTCGCATTCCTCTGTATGGCAGGTCTCTTTTATCTTCTGCCTGTCGATATATTACGACATATTTATGTACTGCTTTACTGCTGCCTTACATCACACTTCCACTTCTCCGGCAAGGATTTTTTTATAATCTTCATAATTTTTCCGAAGCAGATTCGGCGTATCCAGTTCATACGGACATTTGCTTTTACACTGTCCGCAGTCAAGACAATTCTCGATCTGTTTCATATTCTCCTGCCACTGTTCGTTCAGCCAGTTTGCCGACGGCGCTCTTCGTACCATCAGCGACATTCTCGCACAGTTGTTGATCTGGATCCCTGCCGGACAAGGCATACAATATCCGCATCCCCGGCAAAAATCTCCGGTCAGTTCCGCCTTTTCTTTCTCGATAAATGCTTTGATCTCTTCATCGTAAACCGGGCTCTCTGTCATATATCCAAGCCATTCTTCCAGTTCTTCCATCTTCTGGATTCCCCAGATCGGAAGTACATTGTCAAACTGCGACATATATGCAAATGCTGCTTTGGAATTGTTGATCAATCCGCCTGCCAGACCTTTCATTGCAATAAATCCCATATTCCGCTCACGGCACATATTCACCAACTCCACTTCTTTTTCCGAAGAAAGATAACTAAGCGGATATTGAAGCGTCTCATATAAACCGGACTCCACACACTCTCTCGCTACATTTAACTTATGCGCAGTCACTCCGATATGCCGGATTTTCCCCTGCTCTTTCGCTTCCAACATACACTCATACATCCCTGTTCCGTCTCCCGGACGATAACACATGTCTACACAATGAAACTGATAAATATCTATGTAATCTGTCTGAAGCATGTTCAGAGAAGTCTCCAGCTGACTTTTAAACTCTTCCGGCGTCCGCCCCATTGTCTTGCTTGCTATATAAATTTTGTCACGCATGCCGGCAAACGCATTTCCTAATTTTTCTTCACTGTCACTATATGCCCGCGCGGTATCAAAAAACCGCATTCCGCCCTCATATGCCCGGCGCAGGATCCCCGCTGCCGTCTCCATATCTACCCGCTGAATCGGAAGCGCCCCGAACGCATTCTGACAGACCGTGATCCCGGTGCTTCCCAACGTAATCTGCTTCATATCCCGTTCCTCCTTATTCTATATGCTGCATAATTTTCCACTGACAATTTTAGCATATTTTCTCCAAAAGGAACAGACCTTTGAGTGTTCTATGCGCTTCTCTGCACAGATGAAAGCGTCAGCGTACAAGGAGAAAAACGCCCTTGTGCACCGACGCCGTTGATTTTTAATGACAATGTCCGCCACAGTGGCTGCAGTCACCGCCGCATTGGATTGATTTTCCATTCTTTTTATCCCGGATCATGCTCCGGATCACAAACGCCACAACTCCGACTAAAATCGCTCCAACCACAAATGTTCCCATATCTTTATCTCCTTTTCTCTGAATTTTTGTTCTATCATTCTTCTATAGTTAGTTTATACTAATTCTTTTGGAAAGTCAATCACATTCTTCGCCCTACAATTTTGATTACGCGATGACAGGGCTCATTCTGATGATGATTTTCTATCTTTACAGAAACAAGCCATGGTTAGGGATTATTATTTATACACTTTCCTACCTGCCTGCGCTGAATGGACACATGGAAGATCCGCTTGCACTGAAACTAGGGGGACATGCCATAGGGTTTGAAATTTTCGCATTGTTGGCTTTACCGTTTATTTACATTCATACAAAGTCCAACCTCAAAATTTCAAAATGGTTTTTCTACCTCTATTATCCGGCGCACCTTTTCGCAATTTTCTTAATTCAGCTTTTTATATGAACATTGCATTTTCCCTCTGAAAATGCTACCATTATACACATATACATCGAATGAAAGGAGGATTCCCTTATGGATTATATACGACATAAATCAGAAGAATCTGTGGAAGATTATTTGGAGACCATTCATATATTAAGTCAGCGGCTCCCTGTTGTCCGCTCTGTCGATATTGCAACGGAGCTGCATTATTCCAAGCCAAGTATCAGCGTCGCCATGAAAAATCTCCGTGCACGCGGTTATGCCGCAGTTTCCCCGGAGGGATATATCACGTTGACCGATCTTGGCAAAGAGATCGCCCTAAAGACTTATGAACGTCATGTTCTTCTCCGCGACTGGCTGATCCGTCTCGGCGTCGCTCCTGAAACAGCCTCGCAGGATGCCTGTAAGATGGAGCATGACATCAGTGAGGAAAGTTTTCTTGCGATCAAACAATATATCACCTACACCGGTCGTGATGCCGATTCCTTTTAATTGAAATTGAACATCATAAACGAAAAGAAGCTGAAAGAAATCCAAACACAACTTTCCTCAGCTTCTTTTTATTATGCTTATATGCAAATCCACGCTTTCTTTCCCGATACCACTCAGCCGCGGGTTTCTTCCTCGATATGCTCCCGCCCTTGGTTGATGATCGTCCGAACATGGTCGTCTGCCAGAGAATAGAAAACAGATTTTCCCTCTCTTCTGCTCTTTACAAGCTTGTTCTGCTTCAAGATCCGAAGTTGGTGCGAAATTGCTGACTGCGTCATGTTCAGTGCGCTCGCCAGATCACAGACACATACTTCCGCTTCGAACAAAACAAACAAGATACGAATCCTTGTAGAATCTCCAAACACTTTAAACAATTCTGCAAGATCATACAATTCGGTCTCTTCCGGCATCGTCTCCCGCACGATTTTCAAAAGATTCTCATGGAGTTCAAACGACTCACAACATTCCACTTCTTTTCGTTCCATGTGTCCACCTCACAATTCTTTCGGATATGCCACGCTTCAATATATGAATACTCGTTCATTCGTATATTATAGCATGCATCCTTTTCTTGTCAAGCAGACTTCCCGTCACATTTTCCCCCACATTTACTACATTTGCAACAGCATTCTTCCAGAATCTCCGTCAGCGCTGTTCCGCTGCTTGTGTGACATCGCACGATATCCGTCCTGTCGCTGTCCACTTCATCCAGTGCGCACCGCACCATCTTATGAGACACTGTACTCGTAAACAGGACAAGCACATCCGGTGAACCAATTTGTTTATTGAAATCAGCCCTCATCTGTGTAAATACTTTGACTTTGCATTTATATGACTTACAGATTTTTTTATACTGGGCTACCATTCGGTCATGCCCGCCTACGATCACAACACTCATATCCACTTCTTCCTTTCCTTATCCATTCGGTTAGCATTGGTTAACTTATTTGTTAGCATACACTAACCTCCTAATTCTGTCAATAAGAAATGGATTGGTTTTTCTGATTTTTCGGTAATTAATCGCAGTTCAGATTTCTTCCGATTCTCCCAGCATCTGAAGCATTTCTTTTTTTAATGTCGCTTTCATATATCCGGCGGAGATCAAAACTGTGAGGATAAACAGTATGACTCCGCTTCCGACCGCCAAAGAAACCGGTGGTTTCTTCTCACCCACTGTTTTTCGGCTTTCCACTGTCGCTTCTGCCTTTCCTGTCTCTTCTTCCGTCTCTTCCCGGGCTTCTTTTTCCTCCTCTTCCTGTACTGCCTGAACCGCCGCATTACTGTAAGTCGTATCAAATTTCAACTCGGTTTCTGTCTGCTGTCCGACCATCCCGGCTGTCACATAGCCGGTCGCACTTCCGCAAAAGATACCTGCGGCTGCCAGCACTAACATTCCCGATAATACGGAAACCGCACACTGACGTTTTGTTCTTCCGAGAAGCCGCTCGACTGCGATCCGTTCCTGCTGTCCGGATATAAAGAGATTTGCGAAAAACAATAAGATTAAAAATGCCATTGCCAGACCGCCGGTCAGAAAGATTTTCGACGTCATTTTTCTGCTTTCCAGATCCTCTTTTAATTCCGTATAACCGTTATCATAGAATTTGATCTCCAGCCCATCGATCCCCTGCTTCTTCCATCCCTCCATATATTCCGCGATCGAACCATTCGGTATCTGAAAAGACGTATTGTAACTTTTCATATATCCGGCGCCTGTTCCCGTGATATTTTCACTCCATGCTTCTTCCGGCACGGTATTCCATGGGATGATCACCTCATACATCCCCAATTCCGAATCATCTTTCTCCGCCGATCGACTGACCGTATAAATACCGACGATCTCATATTCCCGCTCATCAAATACCGGATAGATCTCTCCCTTGGTATTTAGGATCGTGGGCGCGGACATTCCGTTTCCGCCGATATAAGAATAGTCTGCATAATAGAGCGGCAATGTCACCCGGTCTCCTACTTCTTTCTGTAAAAGCACTGCAAGCTGCCGGGGGATCAGACATACGTCTGCACCGGTTTCATACTCTTCTCCGGAAATGTCACGTCCCTCCTCGATCACTGCCTCGCCGCGGTAAAACGGCAGTAACAGTTTCGTTGCTCCCACCGGAGTGACCGGGATGGTCCTGTTTTCATATTCCTGAGTATGAGCGATATTCAGCCACCGCTTTCCACGCTCTGTCTCATAAAAGCCGTCCGTAACCTCATCATAACGAACACCTTTACTCTCCTCGCTCTCCAGATACGGATCCGGCTTTTGCTCTCCCTCCGGCGTAAACTGACTGGACACAATTCCATTTGTAAATCCATACTCCAATTCAAACGGATCCAATGCGTTCTGTGCCGCCGATTCTCCATGCACAACGCCCTGTTCCCGAAGCTGCATGATATAGGTCTTTCCTGCTTCCAGTGTCACCGGTTTCTCCGAATGTTCATCGCAGAACCAGATGATCTCCCCCTCTTCTCTGGCCCCCTCCAAAACCTTTGTGATCCGAAGCGGGATCGACTCGGTCGCCGTCCTTGTCTCTGACACCTCTGCCTCCACGGTGATCACCGTTGTTCTCCCGATCCCCTGATACATCTGCTCGACGTACGCTCCCAAATGCGGTCTTAATTTCGCCTCTGTCAGATAGGGCGCCCCGTCGAAATCCAATACCTTATCCGAAATCCGCTCCCCATACACACCATGATTGATATAATAGTAATCCTGAAGCGTCTCATCCCAAACCGGAATTGTCCGGACTTCTTCCTGTTTCTGTTCTACGGTCGCAATGGTCGTATAGATTTTTTCAAATTCCCGTTCCATCCCACTGCTCTGATACCAAAGACTTCCTCCCACAGCAAGCAACAATGCGGAAACTCCGACAAGCACGAAAAACAGGATACTCCGAAGAGGCGTCCGAAGCATTTGCTTCATACTATAATAAAATGTCATCATTCTCACCTCATTGCTTTTTTATCGATAACAATCTCCCGTCTTTCATCGTCATTTTTACGTCTGCCGAAGATGCCACCATTGGATTATGTGTCACCACGATCACCACATAATCCATCTCATGCGCCAGTTTCAGCAAAAGCTGTACGATATGTTCCTCATTTTCCGAATCCAGGTTTCCGGTCGGTTCATCAGCCAGCAGGATATTTCCGCCCGCTGCCATTGCCCGTGCGATCGCAACCCGCTGCTGCTCCCCACCGCTCATCATTTTCGGATACTGGCGGAAAATTTTCTGATCCAATCCGACTTCCTCCAGACTTTCCACTGCGCGCTGCATCGCTTCTTTTCTGGATATACCCTGCAATTCCAGCGAATACATCACATTTTCCAGCGCAGTCAGAAGCGGAAGCAAATGAAATGCCTGATAGACGACTGCCGCCTGCTTTCTGCGGTACGCATCCCGATCCATTGTTGCAAGATCTGTTCCCCCGATCAACACCCGCCCGGAATCCGGCGTATCCAGTCCTGCCAACAGCGACAAAAATGTACTCTTTCCGCTCCCGGATTCCCCGACGATCGCATACAGACTGCCGGCTTCAAACCCGCACGAAATATCTTTGACCGCTTCGATTTTCTGATATTGATTCTGATAAGAATAACTGATATGTTCCACTCTGATCTGTTCCATATTTCCCTCTCAATCCCGGCGTGCCAACACAGCCGCTATACTGATCCGTCCAAACATCCACATCGCTGCCGCCGCTCCCAGAAGATAACACACCAGAAAGATCCCCCAGATCAATCCGGCATGCCTTATCTTTGCAGCGCCCGCCGCAACTCCCGCGATTGATCCGAGTCCTCCGCCGAAAGCCGCCAGCAGGATGTGTTCCGAAAAAAACAACAGGATACATCGTTTTTTACTCGTCCCAAGCGCCCGCATCACTGCATATTCTTCTCTTCTTCCCTGAAGAAGCAAATGCGGGACAACATAGCCTGTCAGAAGAACGATCAGAAACAAAAACGGAAGATAGCCTTTCAGCAGATTCAACGTCCGATCCAGATTTCCTGCCGTTTCTATAAATACCGCATCGTCAAACCGGATCGCGGATCCTGCATACGAATCTTTCGCCGCAGTAACAACCGTCTTCATCCCGGCATCTTTCAAGTCTTGCTTTAATGCATTTAATTCCATCGGATCTTTCACGGTGAATGAAAGCGCGGAAGCAAAATAAGTTTTATCATTTTTTTCAAACAACTGCTTTGCATAAAAAAGAGGAATCAACAATTCCGGCGGCTGCGCTTCCGCCAATGTATCCGACCGCTCCATCACCCCTACGATCGTGATGTTTTCCGTACTCATCTCTTCCCGCTCCAAATATACTCCGGACAACGTCTGTTTGTAACGTCCCAGATCCAATGTGATCATATCTCCCGGTTCATATCCGTACTTTTCCAGAAACGCCTTATCCGCAATGCAGACTTCTCGTCCGTCTTTAAAAAGAGCCCAGTTCCAATCTTCACACCACTGTACTGATTTTTCGGCGATCTTCTTCGTACATGCTTCTGAGCTGACGCCCCAGATTTTTGTTTCCTCCGTTGCCGTGATCACTTCCTGTTTTGTATCTGCTTTTTCTTGATCCGGAAAGGTGTTTTTATCATTTTTAACTTTACCAAGCAACTCTACAATTTCTTTTACATCTTTTACATTTCCATTTTTGTATAACGCATCCAATACTTCCTCTCGTATAAAAAGACCGTTTTTCAACGTTCCGTTTGGGCTTGCTATTTCCGCTGTCACCGGGATCTTCTCCGCAAGACTGTCAAATTGTGCCTGTGTGTGGATCAGGTTTCCAAGGTAAAATGTAAGTACGAGCACTGTCAAAAAACAAATAGTCAGATTCAATATACTTTTTGTCCGATGCCGGCGTATGTTCACACCGATTAAATGGATTCCCTGAAACAATTTCTGCCGCCCCGGCGAGATCGTCTGATCCGGACGCGTCCGTTTTTCTCGTCTGCATATGATCTTTGTTCCCATGCATTTTGTCTTTGGATCTTCTTCCAGAACAGAGACAACCATATAATTGACACTGTCAAGCTTGATCTCCGGGTATCGCCCCTTTTTTATGATTTTCAGTTTCATCCCATGTCCCGCGGCATATTCCTGTATCGCCTGCAGGAGTGTCCCCTCCGTATTTATCGGATATGGCACATGAAATGAAAATCTGCGTTCTTTTTCCTCCTGAGCGATCTGCTTATAATCATTCACGATCTGTGCAAACATACCGCCGCTTCCGGACATACGCTCCATCCGTTCCAGATAAGCATTCACATCAATAACCGCATTCTTCTCTTTCCGGATACTGGCACATACTTCGATCGCAGCCTGCAGCTGCTCTTTCTGTGAAAGAAGTTGTTCTCTTTGATGCTCAACCGCCTCTTTCACCGAAACTTCTCCGTTTACTACGCGTTCGATTTCTTTCATCGGCATATCCAGCATCCGAAGCATCTTGATCAGTTTAAGGCGCTCCACATCTTTTTGGGAATAATCCCGGTAATCATTCCCATCCGTCCGCGCCGGCTCCAAAAGTCCCTGACGCTCATAATACCGGATATTCTGCCTTGTCAATCCGGTCAGCTCTTCCACCTGTTTTGTGTTCACACCCTCACCTCCCTTTGCTTGTTATGCTCCTATCTTAAAGTGTATACCACTCATACAGTCAAGCGTTTTTTCATTTTTACGAAAAAAACGGCAGTTCCTCACAAACTGCCGCTTCATACAATCTTACTTTTTCATCACCAGATGATACTCCGAATCATAATACATCCCCAGTTCCCGGCGGATCCGGTCATTCACCCGATCCAACGCTTCCTTACCTTTTCACCGCAGTGCCATATAGATCACCCAAAATTCCGTGAAAAGAACGAACCCCAAAACACCATTGATCATCCAGTTGTACTGCACATCCGACCAAAACGCCTTGGAATGTGTCAGAACATATTTTACCTTTTCCCTGCCTGTCAGCCATGCAATAAAAACTTCCAACACCGGAAACAGGAAAATCTGGATCTTTCCGCTGAAATCATCCGCAACTCCATTTGAAAAATGCATCGGTATCAGATCCGGCAGGAAAAGCAAACTGATGACTGCTGCCAGACAGCCGACAATACAAATTCCCCACGCTATTTTTCTGCTGTTTAAAAATCTCATATTCATCCCTCTTTCTATACAAGGTACTTTGTTATAGAAAGTATTATAATACCCGATCCGAAACTTTTCAACATTTTCACTCGAATTCTTCACCCACTGTATTTTAAATCAGGTTCATCGCATCACTGATATTCTTCACGCCGATCACTTTGATCCCCCGGATCCCTTTTACCATATCCAGTGACACTTCCGGCACAACACATGTCTCAAATCCCAATTTCTTCGCCTCGGCGACACGCTGTTCCGGCATATTGACCGCACGCACCTCGCCGCTTAATCCAACTTCTCCAAATACGATCATCTTCTCATCGATCGGCCGGTTCTTGTAACTGGATACGATCGCCATCACGATCCCAAGATCGATAGCCGGCTCGTTCATCCGGATCCCGCCCGCAATATTGACGTATGCATCACAGTTTCCGAGATGCAGCCCGATCCTCTTCTCCAGAACGGCCATCAACAGATTGACACGGTTATAATCAGTTCCGGTCGCCGTCCGTCTCGGCATTCCGAAATTACTCTCGCATACAAGCGCCTGGATCTCGATCAAAAGCGGACGCGTCCCCTCCATCGAACATGCCACCACCGAACCCGATGCATTTTCCGGCTTCCCGCTCAGCATATACTCCGACGGATTTTCCACTTCCACAAGACCATTCTGTCGCATCTCAAAAACTCCGATCTCATTGGTCGATCCAAACCGGTTCTTGACGCCGCGCAAGATCCGATAAGACGCATGCCGGTCACCCTCGAAATAAAGCACGGTATCCACCATATGTTCCAGCACTCTCGGTCCGGCGACCGTTCCCTCCTTTGTCACATGTCCGACAATGAAGATTGTGATCCCCAGGCCTTTTGCAAGTTGCATAAATACATTCGTCGATTCCCGCACCTGAGAGACGCTTCCCGGCGCAGATGTCACTTCTTCACTGTACATCGTCTGGATCGAATCAATAATAACCAGTTCCGGCTTCCTCTTCTCGATCACAGAACGGATCGCAGCAAGGTTCGTCTCACACAAAAGTTTTAAATTTTCCTGAAACGTCCCCATCCGGTTTGCACGGAGTTTGATCTGGGAAAGCGATTCTTCCCCGGAAATATATAGCACCGAACGATTCTCGGAAAGTTTCTGGCAGACCTGTAAAAGCAGCGTTGATTTTCCGATTCCCGGATCACCTCCCACCAAAACCAGCGATCCCGGCACGATCCCGCCGCCAAGCACCCGATCCAATTCCGCCATCCCGGTTGTAATGCGGTCCTGATCATCCGCATTCACCTCTGACAATGATACGATCTGTATTTCCCGATCCGTCCTGCTACCGGAAGTCACCGAAGAAGCGATCACTTTCTCTTCCACAAATGTATTCCATTCTTTACACGCCGGACACTGCCCGAGCCACTTTGTCTCCTCATGTCCGCAATTCTGACAAAAATAAACTGTCTTTTTTCCTTTCGCCACGTCTTTCTCCTTTTAATATGCTGAAAAAGGGAACAGAAACGCTCTGCTTTCTGTCCCCTCTGTTTATTGCTCACTGTGTATTGCTTACTATTTATATTTTAGCATTTTACAACATTTACAGATGCATTCTCATCCGGATTCAACTCAATGCTCACGCTCAGTTTTCCGCTTAAATTCGTCGTCATCTTTCCGGCTGATTCTCCGTCGATCAGCACTTCATAT
>ERZ773103.3044-NODE-3044-length-14325-cov-5.320322_pt1 | contig 14325 bp, 11 predicted proteins | sample MGYA00511118_ERZ773103 | MGnify/ENA primary metagenome ERZ773103 (study PRJEB29015, sample SAMEA2737821) | human gut metagenome | biome: human gut; feature: human-associated habitat; material: faeces | place: China | collected 2012 ... | reverse complement strand
CTCCCTCGACGATAAAGATCTCACAGTTTTTCGGATCTTTGTCCGAACAGTCTGCCAATTTTCCAGGAAGTGACATACCATCCAGTGCAGACTTTCTTCTGGTGAGATCTCTCGCACGTCTTGCAGCTTCTCTTGCACGCTGTGCAAGGACTGATTTTTCTACCGTAAGTTTTGCAACCTGTGGATTTTGCTCAAGGAAGATTCCAAGCTGCTTGCTGACAACACTGTCAACCGCACCTCTCGCCTCACTATTTCCAAGCTTCTGCTTGGTCTGTCCTTCAAACTGTGGATCCTCAATCTTAACACTGATGATCGCAGTCAGACCTTCTCTGATATCTTCACCGGAAAGATTCGGCTCACTATCTTTTAACAGCTTATTTTTTCTTGCGTAATCATTAAATGTCTTTGTCAACGCATTTCTGAAACCTACAACATGTGTACCACCTTCCGGAGTTGTAATATTGTTTACAAAGCCATAAGTGTTATCGCTGTAAGCATCATTGTGCTGCATCGCAACTTCAACTGCAACGTTGTTGACGTTTCCTTCACAATAAATGATATCCTCATACAAAGGTGTGGTACTTCTGTTCAGGTACTGAACAAACTCTTTGATTCCACCTTCGTAATGGAACGTCATTTCCACCGGCTTATCCTCCGGTCTGTCATCTTTTAAGATGATCTTCAGACCTTTTGTAAGGAATGCCATCTCTCTGAAACGCTGCTTTAATGTATTATAATCAAATACGGTATCTTCAAAAATCGTATCATCCGGTAAGAATGTTACTTTTGTTCCACTCTTCTCTGGATCACAATCTCCGATGATCTCTAACTTATTCATTACCTTTCCACGCTCATAGCGCTGTTTGTAAATCTTTCCTTCATGGTAAATCTCTACTTCCAGCCAATTTGAAAGGGCATTTACAACAGATGCACCTACTCCGTGGAGTCCTCCGGATACCTTATATCCGCCACCGCCGAATTTACCGCCGGCATGAAGTACAGTAAATACAACTTCTACAGCCGGAAGTCCTGCTTTGTGGTTGATTCCTACCGGGATTCCTCGACCATTATCTATAACAGTCACTGAATTATCTTTATTGATGCATACGGATATCGAATCACAGAATCCAGCTAATGCTTCATCCACTGAATTGTCAACAATCTCATAAACAAGATGATGTAAACCACGTGATGATGTACTTCCGATATACATTCCCGGACGTTTTCTTACGGCCTCAAGCCCTTCCAGTATCTGAATTTCATCCGCACCATATTCGTGCTGTACCTTTTCTGTACTCATTCTTCTCCTCCTAGTTTTCTCTGATTACTTGCCCGTTCTGGACGTGAAATACTTTATTTATTGAAAAACGATGATTTACAAATTCATCAACACCTGTACAGGTGATCAGAGTCTGTATGTCATGTATACTATCTAGTAAATAGTTTTGCCGATGTTTATCAAGTTCAGACAATACATCATCAAGTAGTAACACCGGCGTATCATGTATTGCTCTTTTTACCATCTCGATCTCTGATAATTTCAGTGAAAGAGCGGCAGTCCTTTGTTGACCCTGAGAACCATATTTTCGGATATCCAGATCCCCCGTCATAAAACAGATGTCATCCCTGTGGGGACCCGTGGAAGTACTCCTAAGTCTCAGATCTCTCTCTCGATTTTTCTTAAGAGCATCCTCTAACGATAACCGTCCATTATGAGGCTCATAGATAACTTTAATATCTTCGCGGTCTCCCGTTAATTTTTTATGGATAGAAGAAATGATTTCATTCATTTCCTGAATAAATTCTGTTCTTCTCTCTATGATCTTATTCCCATAATGCACCAACTGCATATCCCACACATCTAAAGTACTCTCTAAAGATGCCTTCTCTCCGAAAGCCATCTCCTTGAGCAGATGATTTCTCTGATTGACGATTTTGTTATAATTGGACAGATTATTCATATAGACTTTATCTAACTGCGATAATTCCATATCAATAAATCTTCTTCTTTCGGAAGGTCCGTTTTTAATTACATTCAGATCTTCCGGAGAAAAAAACACAAGATTTACAATGCCAAATAATTCGCTGGCTCTCTTGATTGGAATCTTATTAATTGCGATTCCCTTCGAACCAGTCTTCTTTAAATGCATATCGATCTGATAATCAATCCCATTTTTCTCAACGATCGTCTCAAGATGTGATTCGTCACATCCGAATCTGATCATCTCTCTGTCTTTTGCACCTCTGTGAGATTTGGTAGTTCCAGTCAGATAGACCGCTTCCAGGATATTCGTCTTTCCCTGGGCGTTATCGCCATAAAATATATTTGCAGCTTCATCAAAATCAAGATTTAAGATATCATAATTTCTATAATTTCTTAACTTTAAAGACTTAATCCTCAATTTTTATCTCTTCTCCATCAAAAGTTACAACATCTCCGGCGTATAATTTGCGCCCTCTTCTGGTATCAACTTCTCCATTTACTTCTACCAGACCATCTACGATCACATCCTTGGCCTCTACTCCGGATTCTACAAGTCCGGCAGCCTTTAAAGCCTGACCAAGTTTGATATATTCTTCTCTGAGTTTAATAACTTCCACAATGATTCTCCTTTATTTTCTTAAGCTACACCACTGAAATTTACAGGTAAGATCAGATAAATATAACTCTCTTCATCATCCTTGATAAAACATGGTGCCTTTGCATTCATCAGGTACAGAGTCACTTCTTCGTCATCGATTACACGGAGTGCATCGATCAAGAACTTCGGATTAAATCCGATCAGCAAGTCTTTTCCTTCTTTGGTAATATAAATCTCTTCGTTCATAGAACCTACCTGAGATTTAATCTGTAACTGCATAATCTCATCACCGATGTTGATGATAATCGGTTTCTTATCTCCTTCTTTGACAAGCAAAGTAGCACGGTCAATACAGTTCAATAATTCTCTCTTGTTAATCTTTACCTTTGTCTCGTAATCATTCGAGAGCATCTGGTCAACCCGGAAATAGTCTCCGTCGATCAGTCTTGAAACGACGATCGTATTATCAAATTCGAAAACGATATGATTATTGGTGTAAGAAATATTTACAATACTTTCAACTTCTCCGGATAAAATCTTACTGATCTCTGTCAATGTCTTACCTGGAACAATTAGTTTCTTATCCGTTACAGTATCTTTCAATGCGATCTTACGGATAGAAATACGGTGTCCATCCAAAGATACCACTCTTAACATGTTATCTTTGATCTCAAAAAGTTCACCAGTCATCATTTTATTGCTCTCAGTATCAGCAATTGAAAAGATAGTCTGACGAATGACTTCTTTCAAAGTAAACTGAGAGATTTCAATCGATTCGTCTTTCTCTATAACAGGGAGATACGAAAATTCTTCACCTGGTTTACCTGCAATATCGAATTTTGCTTTCTCACAGGTAATCACTGTCTGAAGATTTGAATCTGTTTCTATCGTTACTTCATTGTCCGGTAACTTACGGACAATATCTGAAAAAATCTTAGCATCGATAGCGATCATACCTCTGTCAATGATAGATCCTTCAACTTCTGTCTGTATACCAAGTTCCATATCATTAGCTGTTAACTTAATTACATCATTAGTTGCATCGATTAAGATACATTCAAGAATAGGCATTGTTGTCTTGGAAGGAACAGCTTTTGAAACTGTACTGACTCCTTTTACAAGATTAGATTTTGTGCAAACAATTTTCATTGTGTAAAACTCCTTTCCCAGCGCCGCGTAGTATATAAATATATAAAAAATTTCCGTCTTATCCGCCTTAGGGGATGTGGAAAAGGGGAAAACCCCTTCAACCCCAGTAAACATCAGCGTTTCCCGCTTGAATAACTTTGGTGATTTTCGAAAAATAACCGTGGGATGAACTGTGGAAAAAGAAACCGTTTTGTTTCACCCTAAATGAGTTTTCGACACTTATCCACGGGTAATCCAAAAGTTTCCCAGTACTTGTCCACCATTTGTCCACATAGTTATTCACATTCACTCACGTGATTTGTTAACTTAGGCAGGATTTATTTTCTTCTTAATAATAGTAACAGTATTAGACATCGTCTCATCTGTCTTAATTTCGTTACTGATCTTCTCTACTCCATATTTAATTGTGGAATGATCCTTACCACCGAGGATAACTCCGATGGCTTTTAAGGATGTCTCGGTCATTGTACGGATCAGATACATTGCAATCTGTCTCGGATTGGCAATCTCTGCGTTACGTTTGTTGCTCTTTAAGTCAGCAACTGTAATTCCGAAGTGCTCTGCTACGATATCGAGGATCAGTTCTGGTGTGACTTCTCTCTTATTCTCAGCAGAAATGATATCTTTTAGTGCCTCGGAGGCAAGTTTAATATCAATCGGACCGTTATTGTTCAGTTTATAAAGAGCAATCAATTTATTCAGCGAACCTTCTAGTTCCCTGATGTTAGACTTAATATTAGAAGCAATATAATCCAGTACATCTGTCGGAATGTTGTATTTCTCCAGATGATCCAGATCAATCTTCTTCTTCAGGATAGCCATACGTGTCTCGTAATCCGGAGAGGAGATATCAGCAATAAGACCCCATTCAAAACGTGTACGGAGTCTGGCTTCAAGTGTCTCTATATCTCTCGGTGGCTTATCGCTGGAGATAATGATCTGCTTGCCGGAAGTATGCAGATGGTTAAATGTATGGAAAAATTCTTCCTGTGTACTTTCTTTTCCGATAATGAACTGGATATCATCGACGAGAAGAACATCGATGTTACGATATTTCTCACGGAATTTGGCCATGGCAGACTCATTTCCTGAAGTCTTACCCATCTTCAAAGACTCGATCAGTTCATTCGTAAATGTCTCACTTGTAACATATAGTACTTTTTTCTTCGGATTGTTCTCCAATATAAAATGAGCAATGGAATGCATCAGATGGGTTTTTCCCAGTCCAACGCCTCCATATAAAAATAAAGGATTGTAAACTTCTCCCGGAGATTCGGCAACTGCAACAGATGCAGCATGGGCAAATGAGTTGTTGCCACCTACTACAAAAGTGTCAAATGTGTACTTGGGATTCAGTCCAGCTTTTTCTGCTGCTGATTTGGTCTTCTTCTTATGATTCGGTTCGATCGGAGCGTTCTGGATCTCGTCTAATTTGTTGTCGTCTTCGGAAATAAAGACTACATCAAATTCGATATCCGTGATTTCTGCGATGCAAACTCTCAGCGGAAGAAGATATTTCTTTTCAATATATTCAACACTTGCATTCTTATTTACAAGAATAAATACGGTGTTGTCTACTACGTCGTATACTTTGAGAGGCTGGATCCATGTATTGAAAGAGACATTCGTCAGTTCATGTTCCACTCTCAGATGTTCAATAATCTCCGGCCATTTTTCCTTTACAATGTTCATTTTAATTACTCCTAATAAAGTATGGTTTGGGTATTTTCTCATAAAAACCCACTCTTCTATATATTACATCAAAATGGAAATTTAAGCAATCTATAATACATGTGGAAAACTTTATAAACATCGATAAAAGGCGTAAATACGCCATATTTTATGTCGAAAAATAACGAATCCACAGGTTTTCCCCCAATATTCACAAAATTATCCACATTTTGTGGAAAACTATTTTGGCTAATAATGAAGAAAATCCCTTGTTTTGCTTGACTCCGAGCACTTTTTTGAATATAATGAGAGCAGTGTCTTTAGAAAAATTAGGGTAAATCCCTTGTATAAATAATATAAGGAGGTGGATATCGATGAAGATGACATTCCAGCCAAAGAAAAGACAGAGATCTAAGGTACATGGCTTTAGAAAAAGAATGAGCACAGCAGGTGGAAGAAAAGTACTTGCAAGCAGAAGAGCTAAAGGAAGAAAGAGATTATCAGCGTAGGCCGCATATATGTGGCCTTTTCTTCTATGCTTTTTTCCGAAAATGGTGATATATATTATAATAAGTAGGAGAAGAAATAATTATGAGATATTCCGAGTCGTTAAAAAAGAACAGGGATTTTCAGAATGTATACAGACATGGCAAGTCTTATGCGAATAAGTATCTTGTGATGTATGTACTGGAGAATCATACAGAGGGCAACCGCCTGGGAATATCAGTAAGCAAAAAAGTAGGAAACAGTATCGTTCGTCACAGATTAACAAGGTTGATCAGAGAAAGCTATAGACTACAAGAAGACAGGTTCAGATGTGGATTAGATATAGTTGTGATAGCAAGAATAGGCGCCAAAGAAAAAAATTATAAAGACATTGACGGCGCAATGCTCCATCTTGGACGTCTTCATGACATTATAGATTAGGGGTAACGTATGATGAAGAAAATTCTGATATGGTGTATCAGATTTTATCAGAAATATTTGTCAGGGATGAAAGGTTATTCATCCTGCAAATACTATCCGACTTGTTCCAGATATGCCATAGAGGCTATTGAAAAATATGGAGCAATCAAGGGTGGAAGACTGGCAATATGGAGGATATTACGTTGCAATCCTTTTTCAAAGGGTGGCTATGACCCTGTTCCTTAAAAAATTTTACAACTGAACATGGAGGAAAAAGAATTATGACACCAAGTTTACTGAGTGCAGCAAACTGGCCGCTTATAGGACAACTTTGCTGGTTACTGGGTAAAGTTATGAACTTTATCTACGATGTATTGGACAAGTCACTTCCGAGTGATACAGGACTTGTAGGTCTGTCTATTATCATCTATACGATTCTGGTATACACATGTATGCTTCCGATGACGATTTCACAGCAGAGATCTTCCAGAATGACATCTGTTATGAATCCTGAGATCAAAGCAATCCAGAAGAAGTACAGAAATAAAAAAGACCAGGCATCTATGATGGCACAGCAGGAAGAGATTCAGCAGGTGTATGACAAGTATGGTATTTCTATGGCGGGAGGATGTCTGCCGTTATTGATCCAGATGCCATTCTTATTTGCATTGTATCCGGTTATTTATAAGATTCAGGATTATGTACCGGCAATCAAGAGTGCACCGGCTGCTGTAAATTCATTCCTTACGATTCCGGATATGACAGTATCGCCAACAGCTTTGATCAAGCATGCAGGTTCTTATCAGTTCCCGGCAATCGTAATCATCATTACAGCAATCGCACTTCCGATTTTATCTGGTGCAACACAGTATGCAAGTATTAAGTTGTCACAGGCAATGTCAGGTCAGGCTGAGATGATGAAAGATAATCCGATGGCAGGTTCTTTAAATACTATGAACATTACAATGCCATTATTCTCAGTATTTATGGTATTCACATTGCCAACAGGTATCGGTCTGTACTGGATCGTCAGTGCTCTTGTTCGTATCGTTCAGCAGATATTTATTAACAAACATCTTTCTAAGATGTCTGTAGATGATCTGATCGAGAAGAACAAAGAAAAAGCTGAGAAGAAACGCCAGAAGAGAGGCGAGAAGGCTGAGAAGATCAATACGATGGCTCAGCAGAATACAAGATCCTTAAGCAAATCAGCTTCAAGAGATGCTGCTATGAGCGAGAAGGAAAGAGATGCTAAGATAGCAGAAGCAAGAGAAAAAGCACAGTCAGCAAAAGCGGGAAGTCTTGCATCAAAAGCTAATATGGTCAAAAAATTTAACGAGAATAATTAGGGGGCGGCTATCATGGAATACATTACTGTATCAGCAAAAAATTTAGATGATGCAATTACAGAAGCACAGATCCAGTTAGGCGTAACAAGAGATCATCTGGATTATGAAGTAATTGAAAAAGGAAGTGCCGGATTCTTAGGAATTGGTATGAAACAGGCAGTTATCAAAGCCAGAAAGAAAGAAGAAGAGCCAGTTGTCGTTGAGGAAGTTGTCGAGGAGACAGTTATTGAACCGGTAAAAGAAGAAGTTGTCGCTGAGAAGGAAGTAAAAAAGACAAAGGAAAATAAAAAAGAATTTTCAGGAAAGAATAATCATCATAAGAGAAGAAACAACAGAACAGAAGCTGTTGCAAAAGAAGTTCCTGAAAGAAAAGAAATTGAGCTTGCTGAAGTTGAGACTCAGACAATTGAAGCTTGTGAGAAATTCATTTACGATGTATTAAATGCCATGGATATGGGAGAAGTGAAAGTGACTTCAAAAGTAGATGATGAAGGTGCATTGTCTATCAACATGGAAGGCAACAATATGGGTATTCTGATCGGTAAGAGAGGACAGACACTGGATTCTCTTCAGTATTTGACAAATAGAGTTGCTAACAAGATGCAGAGTGGATATGTGAGAGTAAAACTTGACACAGAAGATTACAGAAGAAGAAGAAAAGAAACTCTGGAAAATCTGGCAAAGAATATTGCAAGTAAGGTTAAGAGAACCAGAAGAACAGTGTCTCTGGAACCTATGAATCCATATGAAAGAAGAATTATCCATTCAACACTGCAGTCAGATCCTGCAGTTGCAACTCACAGTGAAGGTGAAGAACCATACAGAAGAGTTGTAGTTACATTAGTTCGTAACAGATAAGGATTTAAGTAAGATAGGGGACCGTCAAAAGTTCCCTATCTTTTTATTGTATAGTGAATAATATAAAAGTGGAGGAGATTGTATTATGATTACAAATATAAATGCTACAATTGCAGCGATATCTACAGCGATGAGTAATTCTGGTATTGGTATCGTAAGAATGAGTGGTCCGGAGGCAGTTGAAATCGCGGATAGAGTATATCATAGTAAGACAGGTAAAAAACTGAAAGACCAGACATCTCATACCATTCATTATGGATATATTGTGGATGGCGAAGAGACAATTGATGAAGTTTTAGTAATGCTGATGCGTGCTCCTCACACTTATACAGGGGAAGACACTGTGGAAATCAACTGCCACGGTGGTGTCTATGTGGTGAAAAGAATCCTGGAAGTGTTGATAAAAAATGGTGCGAGACCTGCAGAACCGGGAGAATATACAAAACGTGCATTTCTGAATGGAAAAATGGATCTGTCCCAGGCAGAAGCAGTCGGCGATCTGATCGTTTCGCAGAATGAATATGCACTGCAGAGTTCTATTCATCAGTTAAAGGGAAATATCAAAGAAAAAATCGAAGATATCAGAAGCAAGATTATTTATCATACTGCATTTATAGAGACAGCACTGGATGATCCGGAACATATCAGTGTGGATGGATATGGGGAGACTCTGAAAGTGGTTGTGAATGAGTTGTTATTGCAGATTCAGGCACTCCTTAATACCTGTGATGATGGAAGAATCATAAAAGAAGGAATAAAAACGGTCATTCTTGGTAAGCCGAATGCCGGAAAATCTTCGCTTTTGAATGTTCTTTTAAAGGAAGACAGAGCGATTGTAACGGATATTGCGGGAACGACGAGAGATACATTGGAAGAGCATATTAATCTTCAGGGGTTATCTCTGAATATCGTGGATACGGCCGGTATCAGAGATACGGGGGATATTGTGGAAAAGATTGGCGTGGATAAGGCAAAATCACAGGCTGATCAGGCTGATTTGATATTGTATGTGATCGATGCGTCCAGACCATTAGATCAGGATGATGAAGAAATATTTGCATTAATAAAAGAAAAGAAATCTATTATATTGCTTAATAAAACAGATTTAGATATGATAGTGACGAGAAAAGAAATAGAAGAAGCTTATCCAAATGACCAGGGAGAGCCGAAGATCATTGAGATTTCTGCAAAAAATCATCAGGGAATTGAAGAACTGGAGAATACATTAAAAGAAATGTTTTTTGCAGGAAATCTTGCATTTAATGATGAAATCTATATTACAAATGTCCGACATAAGACTGCACTGCAGGATGCGTATGAGTCATTATTGAAAGTAAATGACAGTATTGAAGCGGGAATGCCGGAGGATTTCTATTCAATAGATCTGATGGATGCATATGAGTCACTGGGAAGTATTACGGGAGAAACGATAGGAGAAGATTTAGTAAATGAGATATTCAGCAAATTCTGTATGGGAAAATAAAGATGAATATGATATAGCAGTTATTGGAGCCGGTCATGCAGGATGCGAAGCGGCACTTGCATGTGCAAGGCTTGGATGTAAGACAATAGTATTTACGGTCAGTGTTGACAGTATTGCACTGATGCCTTGTAATCCGAATATAGGTGGAAGTTCGAAAGGACATCTGGTAAGAGAATTGGATGCTCTTGGCGGAGAGATGGGAAAAGTGATCGACCAGACTTTTATTCAGTCAAAGATGCTGAATAAATCGAAAGGACCTGCCGTTCATTCGCTTAGAGCTCAGGCTGACAAAGCAAATTACAGTCGGACGATGCGCCAGGTTTTAGAGAATCAGGAGAATCTGGAAGTTAAGCAGGCGGAAGTAGTAAATATATTGACAGAAGATGGATGCGTTACGGGGGTACAGACTTATTCGGGTGCGATTTATCATTGCAAAGCGGTGGTATTATGTACAGGAACTTATCTCAGAGCAAGATGCATCTACGGAGATGTGAGCAATCATACAGGACCGAACGGATTGCAGGCTGCAAATTATCTGACGGATTGTCTGAAAGAACTGGGGATAGAGATGTACCGATTTAAGACAGGTACACCGGCGAGAATTGATAAAAATTCGATTGATTTTAGCAAGATGGAAGAACAGTTTGGAGATGAGAGAGTGGTTCCGTTTTCCTTTACTACAGATCCAGATTCCATACAAAAAGAACAAGCGTCTTGTTGGTTAACATATACTAACCCAAGAACCCATGAGATCATTAAGAATAATCTGGATCGTTCACCGTTGTATTCGGGAATGATAGAAGGTACAGGACCAAGATATTGTCCATCAATTGAGGATAAAGTAGTTAAATTTTCAGACAAAAATAGACATCAGGTATTTATAGAGCCAGAGGGACTGGAAACCAATGAAATGTATGTTGGCGGAATGTCAAGTTCTCTGCCTGAAGATGTACAGTATGAGATGTATCGAAGTGTTGCAGGACTGGAACATGTCAAAATCGTAAGAAATGCATATGCGATAGAGTATGATTGCATTGATGCAAGACAGTTAAAACCTACATTGGAATTTCGTAATATCAGTGGTCTGTTCAGTGGCGGACAGTTTAATGGAAGTTCTGGTTATGAAGAAGCAGCGGCACAGGGATTGATCGCAGGTATCAATGCGGCAAGAAAATTACAGGGAAAAGAAGGAATCATCATAGATCGTTCGGAAGCTTATATCGGAGTATTGATTGATGACCTTGTTACCAAAGAAAGTCATGAACCTTATCGCATGATGACTTCGAGAGCAGAATATAGGTTACTACTTCGCCAGGACAATGCGGATCAGAGATTGACCAGAATAGGACATGAAGTAGGTTTGATATCAGATGAAAGATATGAGAGACTTTTAAAAAAAGAGTCTTTGATAGAATCTGAGATAGACAGATTGAACCATGTACATGTTGGTACCAGTGAACCAGTACAAAAGTTATTAGAAGAACAGGGAAGTACATTATTAGTATCAGGAACAACATTGGCTGATCTGATACGAAGACCTGAATTGTCTTATGAAATCTTAGAACCGATAGATAAGGAGAGACCAGAGCTACCTGTAGATCTTAAAGAAGAGGTAATTGGACAGATTGATATATCTATCAAGTATGAAGGATATATTACAAGACAGAAGAGACAGGTAGAACAGTTTAAAAAATTAGAGAATAAGAAGATACCGGAAGATATAGATTATGATGCTGTAAATAGTCTTAGAATTGAGGCGGTACAGAAGTTAAAAGAGTATAGACCTGTGTCAATTGGACAGGCTTCGAGAATATCCGGAGTATCGCCGGCAGATATTTCTGTATTACTGGTTTATCTTAGCTCAAAGTAATAAATATGAAGTGAATGTGAAAGATATCTATCATATGTGGATATCTTTCTTGAATATTAAGGAACATGTGGATAATTTTATAAAAAGGAAAAATTATATGGATAATAATCTTTTAAGAGAAAAAGCAAATGAAATAGGAATTGAACTTAGTGATCAGCAGATTGAACAATTCAATCATTTCTATGAAATGATGGTTGAGTGGAATAAAGTAATGAATTTGACTGGAATTACAGAATACAATGAAGTAGTGGAAAAACATTTCATCGATAGTCTTTCTATTGCGAAAGTTATAGATATGAATCAGGTGAAGAAAGTGATTGATGTGGGAACCGGAGCTGGTTTTCCGGGAATACCTTTGAAAATAGCCTATCCGCACCTTGAGGTGACATTATTAGATTCTCTGAATAAACGAATAAAATTTTTGAATGCAGTCATTGAAGAAAATGAGTTGGAAAAAATCTCAACAATCCACGGAAGAGCAGAAGACTATGCAAAGCAGAATGCATATAGAGAAAAATATGATCTGTGTGTTTCACGTGCAGTTGCAAATCTTGCAACATTAAGTGAGTATTGTTTACCGTATGTATCTGTAAATGGAAAATTCATTTCTTATAAATCAGGAGAGATTGATGGGGAAGTAAATGAATCGAAGAAAGCGATTCAAATATTAGGTGGAAAACTTGCTAAAGTAGAAAAATTCCAGTTGGCAGGAACAGATATTGGAAGATCCTTTGTAATAATAAAGAAAGTAAAACCTACCGGAAAGAAGTTTCCGAGAAAAGCAGGACTACCATCAAAAGAACCATTGAAATAGGTTGAAAAAATTCAAAGTATAAATGACATAAAAATAGAAAATTAATATGATGCAAAAAGAAGATGTTTCACGTGAAACATCTTCTTTTTGTTTAGCGACAAGCTAAAGTACTAGCTTGCTAGGTACCTTGACGACCACATCCAATCCCAGAATGTACCGTTCGGTATTTTTTTCAATGATTAATGATAAATTGACATTTGAATCTAATGTTGAATGAAAAAATAAGAGAGTAAGAATGTTTCACGTGAAACATTCTTACTATGATAGAAAATCATTGCATTAAAGCTAACGGATTGAATTACGAATGAATAGTATCGTTAATATTTTCAAAATAGTAAACTTATACAATATGAAGTTTCCCTTACTCTTTATTTATATCATATTGTAGAAAAATGTTTCACGTGAAACATTTTGTAGATATAAAACCACAAAAGTGATATAATAAATTATATGTTTTCAGAACTAGAAACAGTTAGTTTATGTATATTTTATAGAAAGGTAAATCAGATTATGGGAAGAGTTATAGCAATCGCTAACCAAAAAGGTGGGGTTGGTAAAACAACTACCGCTATTAATTTGTCTTCTTGTCTTGCTGCTAAAAATCAACGAGTTTTGGCGATTGATATGGATCCACAGGGAAATATGACGAGTGGATTAGGTGTGGACAAAGACGAAGTTGAAAGTACAGTCTATGATTTGATCATTGGTGAAGCTGATTTGAAAGAAGTCCTTGTGAAGGACGCTCTTGAGAATCTTGATGTTATTCCTGCTAATATTGATTTATCGGCTGCAGAAATTGAATTAATAGGGGTAGACAATAAGGAGTATATTGTAAAAAATGCAGTTCAAGAGGTAAGAGATGATTATGATTACATAGTTATTGATTGCCCACCATCACTTAGTATGTTGACTATTAATGCAATGACAACGGCTGATTCGGTATTGGTGCCAATTCAATGCGAATATTATGCATTAGAGGGATTAAGTCAGTTGATTCATACAGTAGAATTAGTAAAAGAAAGACTAAATTCGAAACTTGAGATAGAGGGTGTCGTATTTACAATGTATGATGCCAGAACAAATCTGTCATTACAGGTTGTAGAAAATGTAAAAGATAATCTGCAACAAGCAATCTATAAGACAATTATTCCGAGAAATATCCGTCTCGCGGAAGCTCCGAGTTATGGAATGCCAATCAATCTGTATGATCCAAAATCTACAGGCTCAGAAAGTTATATGAGATTGGCAGAAGAAGTGATGAATAGAGAATAGTCTTCTTGGTAAAGGAACGGATGGAATAATAGAGGAGAAAAAGAATGGCAGTTAAGAAAAAAGGGTTAGGAAAAGGCCTGGATAGCCTTATTGTACCTAATAAAAATGTTGAGTCGTCGGAAGACAATAAGAACAAAAAAGAGTCGAAAGAAGAAATCATTCCCGGCGAACAGATGATGAAGATTAATATGGTTGAGCCAAACAGAGATCAGCCAAGAAAGAATTTTGAAGAAGATGCTTTGCTAGAACTTGCAGATTCTATTAAACAATTCGGAGTTCTACAGCCACTGTTAGTCAGAAAGCAGAAAGATTATTATGAAATCATCGCGGGCGAGAGAAGATGGCGTGCTGCTAAGATGGCAGGAATGAAA
>ERZ773103.3041-NODE-3041-length-14334-cov-10.722319_pt1 | contig 14334 bp, 10 predicted proteins | sample MGYA00511118_ERZ773103 | MGnify/ENA primary metagenome ERZ773103 (study PRJEB29015, sample SAMEA2737821) | human gut metagenome | biome: human gut; feature: human-associated habitat; material: faeces | place: China | collected 2012 ... | reverse complement strand
ATCAACGCGAAGAAATGAAGCTCCGCAACGAGATTGCAGAGCTTCGTTCCAAAAGCAAAATTTATGCAGCAACGGCTCATAATCTGCAGGCGTGCCGCACTTATAAATCTGTTTGGTTGGAGTATGCATCCAAACCGCTTGCCCAGAAGGATACCTTCTACAAGCAAAATGAAGCCGCCCTGCAGACGTATAGCAGAGCGGCTTCACAGCTTGATAAAATGGGGATTTCTTCTCTTGTAGACTCCGAGAAGGTTCAACAATTAGTTTCAGAAACAGAAGCTCAGATAAACAAGCTTATTACTCAATTGGAGAATTTGCAACAGATTGTAAAAACGTTGCAGCTTAGCAAGGAGACAGTGGAAAAGATTCAGTATGGCGACATTAATAGTAATCATAGTGATTTTTCACGCTTATAGAGTCCATTCACATTGTAGAATGGGGATAGTCACATTACACGTAGCACCCATCTAATTCTTACTGCTAGGACATACTACCTATTGCTATGACCAATTTTCTTTACAACAGCCTTTAACATATCACCTACCAATTTTTTATTCCATAGAATACAAACAAGAATAGACAACCCAAATCCAACAGCGATTAAATATGGTTGCTTTGTATGATAGACAAGACAAACCAAAGCGTACATTGCACCTAAAGCCAGCGCATTTTTCCAATCAAGGCGGATGCTCATAAACTTATTTACGTCCAGATAACGATAGATTGATAGGAACAGCATAGCACAAATCGTAGAAATAGCAGCTGCGTAAATTCCAACCACTTTAATTAGCAATAGATCTGTTGTTATATTAACTATCGCTGCCATAATGCTGGATTTGGAGGCTTGCTTTGTATCTTTTAATCCTATATAAATGATGCCATAAAGAGTCTGAAGAACATTCAAAACGCTGCCAATCACTAAGAGTGGAATCAAATCATATGCCGCCGAGAAATTAGGCCCAACAAGATACTTGAAGAACACTGCACATGCCATAATTAGCACCATGCCGCCTGCACCAAACAGCTTGAAGCATTGATTCGAAATGTCAGAAATATAGTCAGCTCCATCCTCATCATGGATATGGACAGCAACAGACTCGGTCCACGAAAGATTGAAAATCGCAAACACATTTACGACAATCGTAGCAAATTTTGTTGCCACAGCCAAAATTCCGTTTGCCTGCACCCCTAGAAACATCGTTACCAAAGTTCTGTCCGATACGCTTATGACCCACCAGGATAGGCTATTCGGAATCAATGGCAGAGAATAATGCGACATTTCCCTGATCACTGCAAAATCCAGCTTTTGCATATTGAAATAACGAAATGCCTTTATTTTTATAACGATATATACTGTCCCCAGAAGTTGCGCCAACGCAGTGGCTCCAAGCATTCCTTGAACACCAAATGGAAACACCACAATAAAGAGAATGTTAAAGACGATTGTAAAAATGCCAGAAATCGCACTGCCAATTGCATAGGTGACATTGTCCCCCAAGCCACGCGACATCTGCAAAAAAATTGAAACCATTGCGTTTGCCACAATGCATGCAGCAAACAGCAGTGCATATTGAAAATTGATAAAGCAGTTTACTATGCCATATCCTACAAGAAAAATTCCAATGGTCGCACCAATGCAAACCATGCTGTTTGTCATAATGCGCGATGCGCCATCTGCATCATCGCGGACATCTATCAGGAACCGAAAAACCGCTGCTTCCATTTGCAGCGTGATGACTGGTGCAATCAACGTAACATATGTGATCAGCAGATCTACCGTTCCATATTCTTCTGTGGTCAGAACAGTCGTATAGACCGGCAGCAGTAAGTAGGAAATTAGCTGTGTACACACCTTGCCAAACAAGATAATCAATGTGTTCTTTAACAAGGTCTTATTCCGACTCATTCGTTTTCCCTCATTTTCCCTTCTGCTTTAATAAGCGATGCTCTCGCAAAAAGTCTTTTACTCTATTCCTAATCGTCAAGTAATTATATCCGCCTGCAAACTGCTCGGCTGCATTTTTGTAAGAAGTTTTTTGGTAGCAGTTCCAAAAATCATCTACTCGTCCAGATCTTGTACACGGCATAATCAAGTGCTCTTGCAGTGCATCTTCTATCTCTGTTTCTTTATATTCTACGTTTTTCAGCAGCTCGGTTTCAAACGCTTCTTTGCCCTTTTCCGTATTGATAAAAACGACATTTACTCCGCTATCATCCGCAAACTGATTTGTAATTCTGTCAATTCCCCAAAAGTCTCCCAGTGTTATATCTCCAACACGTCGAACATCTGAATAACGGCAAGTATAGCAACTTTCTCTTGCAATTAAGTTCAATAAGAACAAACGCTTATAGCATTGGTTCCAATAGGAATGCAACTCTGATGAACCATCTTGATAAATAATTCTATTTAGATTATAGCTCCATCCATAGGTCTTATCCCTGAACCGATAATCAACAACCTTTTTTCCTTCCGCTTCAATAGCCTTAAGGTGCTCAGCAAATATTTTAGGGCTTGGTGCACTATGACAAATCAAATCACACAGTAATAATTTTCCTTCTTCACCAAAGATTTTTCTGGCTCCTGCAATCTGACAAGGAGTACCAAACAGCAATACATTTTTACCTGCTACCAAGTCCTTCTTTATGCCAGCATAAATTTCCTGTATATCACTTTGGACATACTTACTTCCCTGGAGCCTGTCCAGTGACGTCACTTCCGAAACTCGAATATGGCGGACAATCATCTGCTCATCAAATGCTGCCCCATATACAATGCCATCTCGGCGGATAAACTCTTCCGCCAGCATTGATGCAATGCCTCCGGAGGAGCTTTTGCGCAGCATAGACTTATCTTTCACTCTTGCCGCATACACCTTTTGGGGAGCAGGATTCTTTTGTACAGTGTGAAGCACCTGACATGCTTTTTCGCAAGCCCCGCATTTAACACACACTGCTTCATCAATACACGGATGCAAAAAGCCTTTCGCATCCGGAATCATTGTAATACACTTTTTGGGGCACACCTGTGTACAAGCAGCGCACCCTACGCACGTTTCCTTTGGAAGCATTATTCTTTTTCTCCGTTTTTCCCAAATGCCTCACTTAAAAAAGCAAGAGACTTCTGCTTTTCTCTGTTATGACATGCTTCTGTATGTTCCCAATCTATAGAAGCCTTCATTTTCTCCCACACGGAATCACTCGCCTGATCTACCATACGGCCCTGCAAATCCAGTGCGCCCAATAGTGTGTTCATTCGGGAGTTATAAGCACCGTTTCCAAACACCAGGAATGGTCTTTGATACTGAATTGAAAAAACTGTGCCATGAAACGAGCTTGTAAGAACATAGCTGGCATAATGAAACAACGTCAGAAACTCTTCGGGGCCCGCTATCGGACGCATTGCTTTAACGCCTTTTATTTTACGTCCCAAAGAAATAATCGGCAGTCCTGTCCGCTTTTGCAGCTCTTTAGCCGCCTGTATAACAGCTGGATTCTTTCCTAAAAAGTAGATCAGAATATAGCCGTCGTTCGGAAGATTCTGCCGCATTTCCTCGCTCTCTGCTTTACACCAGTCTGCTTTATTCAGTAAAAGCGTCGGGTCCAGCACCACCTGCACTTCTTTTTGGGCAAGGTGCTCTGTCGGTTCCTTCATATCCGTCTCTCTTACAGAGATAGCATCAAAGCGATGCAGGAGTGTCCAATATTTTTTCAGATAAGGCTCCCACAAGGATACTGCACCTGCGCTTGCCGCATAGGAAATTTTTCTGCAATCTACTGTTCCGAGCAGAAATGCATCAAAATCCTGGAAGATTGCACGGGGATTCCATACCTGATCACTGCCACAAACAACTGCATCATAGCGTTGCTCTACACTACGAAGTTCTTCGTTTGTTGTACATTCAGGAGATAGATGGAAGTACTTTTTCCAAAACTCCACAAACAGATCAAATGTAGACGTATTATACGAATACCGCAGCAGCTTTCCGATCCTCGTTTTTAGAGACAAATTATGAAAAAAACGAGGATCGTAATATGAATAAATATTCATATTACGATAGTCGATGAGCTCCGCTTCATCGACTGCGCTTGTCAGCGCCTCCTGCAGTGCGTAAGCTTGTAAGGCCGCCCCGTAGTTTGTGGTACGATGAAACGTAAGTATACCGATTTTCATTTTAGCTGCTCCTTGAATTTTCGAACTTTCAGTTTAATCCATACTTTTCGGGGGGTCAATGCCAGCCACCGCTTTTTTTGGTACTTTTGTACCTGAGTTTCGTCTGGACGTTCGCATTCTTCTGTGTAGTTATCTTCTGTAAAGAACCCCTGCGGTGTAATATAAATTTTACCCGCATGATTTACAAGTCCATTCGTATATGGCAACGGCCTTTTTTGCAAATGAATATACATCAATTCATCTTGCTTTCCAGCATACTCACGATATAGCTTTCCGTTCTCCCAATAGAAAGACTGTTTTTCTTGGTTTTCTATAGCGCACAGAGGCGCAATCGCAAAATTACCGTACTGCGGCAAAATATCGGCAAAGATATTCTGACCATACTGGATGACATTTTTCCTCTTGCAGATAAACGGCATAAAAATCTCATCGAAGAAGCAGGGCTCTTTAATCTCGATTGCTTTACGAAAGTTGATTCCGCCTTCCACATCCTCTTCAAATAGACGATTCATTCGTTCGCAATTTTTGTACATCGTCAAATGTCCCTGCGTCAATATACGTTCGCTATGAGACACTTCCTCCAATGACAGCATATCGAAAACTTTTCCAAAAACAAGGTCGACATCGCAAAAGCCCCAAAAATCTGCATCTTTGAGGTAATCTTCAAACAGTATGCCATAGGTCGGCTTATAATCGCATAATTTATAGGGGGCCAACGCCTTCATACTGCGCTCATTTAAAGATAGCTTTTTCTGTGCAAGCTGCTTGAATTCTGCAAAAGTAAGGTGTAAAACTACCACATTCGGAGGACATTTCGGAAGTTTTTCCTGATCTGTAAAAATCAAATATTCTATTTCTGTGTTTATTTCACAGCTCTTAAGAAAGAACTCAAAATACCCCGGCAGCTTTCCAAAGTATGGAATGATTAGTTTAATTTTCATCCTTGTCCTCTTTTATATCAAAGTCACGCTTGCTAATCTTATCCGCCACAATCAACAGCATGAGCGGAAACAGCTTACATCTATGACGAATCGCAGTTCCATAATTGGAAGTAACTGCTGCAAACATCGCAACAACGACGGCCAAGACAAAAAACAACAGCATCACAAATTTCTCTTCGGAGGTTTTCTTTGCCTTATTATGCAGTAGCTTTATTTTCTTGTACATTCTGTAAGAAACATAAATATACAGCGCTGCATCAAAAAAGCCAACCAAATCAACTGCAGCTCTCAGCATCCATACAAACGGCGTATACAGGAAATACAGCATCCGGATGGGAAGAAATAATATGGTTAGAATTGGGTTTGAAAAGCTTACACCTTTCAGGTAGGCTGCACGTCCTGCTGCTGACATATTTCCCAAACTGCTCACGCCTGAGACACTAAGTTCAACACCACCACCGATGCCAAATTTTTCTGTTCCGACTCCACTCATCAGCATGTATACAAATAGAAGAACCATTGCAAGTGCCAGCAGCGCCTTGCCAATATTTGCAGAGGCCTTGTCTGAGGTTTTTGTCTCTCTTGTCAGGATAATAAACATCGTCAGCGCTATCATAGCCAACATAGATGTATGTAAGATCATTGCCGGAATCAAGAAAATGATAGATAATATCAAATTCTGAATATGATTAGATTTGTAATATCTATAGGAATATTTCAGATACAAAAGCATAAAAATCAAAAGCATCGGTTCCCGATTGGCAAAGTAGCTTGAAAAGCGAATCAAGTTTGGGAAAACTGCCATCCAGATAGCTGCTTGCTTTGTAATCTTTGTATTGTGATAAATTTCACTCACAATATCGATTGTCACATAAACACAACAAACACTGATTGCCATATTCATCGCGCGGACTGGTGTATAGCATGGGCCAAAGAATCTAAAGAAAAAGCTGATGACCCACGAATACAGATAGGCCCCCATAGGTACATTTAGGAAGACCTCTCCCAACGGCATTGCTGCGTAATTGATAGCATTTACAGCATAGTTATCGGCATCTCCATCATTTTGAACAGTACATAAAATGCACATCCCGAGTCTTGCAAGATATGCAATCGCAATTTCGGTTGAAACCGTTGTTCTTTTCATTGCACCAAGAGCCAGCAATATAGAGAACAGTGCTATAAAAAAGAATCCATATCCCCAATCATAATTATTTTTTAATAGAATACTCCCGGCTGAAACTGCTGTACATATTACTCCAGAACCTACCATTATGACTGGTGCTGTCTGCTTCATATCTTTATCGAACATCGTCAGAATTTCCTTATAATTTTAAATATTGCTTTGCCGAGTACTCAATTTCAAACTTTTCCGTCTTTGCTTCAAAGTCCTTCTTGTCATATTTTTTCTCAAGTGCTATACGTATGGCTTTAGCTAACGCCTCAACGTTTTCTTTCTCACACAAGACGCCATATTTTCCGGCACCACTTTGCTCCATGATTTCCTTTGGCCCACCACTTACGCAGTCTGTGGCTACACAAGGAAGCCCACATGCAATTGCTTCCACCAGCACATTGCCGAAAGCCTCCTGTCTCGAAGACAACACATACAAATCCGCGCTCTTCATAAAAGAAAACACCTGTGTTGTATATCCAAAAAGGTCGATATCATTTTCCAATTTGAGGGATTTGATTTTTTCTTGCAAAAAGGCACGCTGTTCTCCTTCGCCCAAAATGATCAGTTTGACCTTTTCCTCCTTACGCACAAGCGCTACAGCATCTATTAGATTTTCAAACGCTTTCTCTGGCACCAACCTACCTACAGTCAAAAGCAGCTTATATCCATCTTCCTTCGCTCTTACAAAAGGATGACCCTTTTCCACAGGAGCAGCTTCTACCTCTTTTATGTCAATCAGAGGATGATAAATGACATGCATTTTTTCTGGTATTACATGATAATTTTCCGCTATATCCTGCGCTGCCGGCGTATGTGCTGCAACAATCTGATCCGCCAATGGATATACAAGTTTGTTCACATAATAAACAGTCTTGTGGTACAGACCACCCGTTCTCAAAAGCGAACACTTATTATCATTTATAAGGACAACCTTCGTATGCGGATGAAAAAATTTTAAAAAAGCCGCCACTGTGCAGGATAATCCTGGTGCAGCATAGATTACCGTCTTCGGGTTTTTGCGCATATAAGTGGCAATTTTGGGCATTGATAAGAAAACTTTCAGGTCGCCCCGATAATTTTTTTTCTTAAAATCGTAGATCCGGCATGCCTCGGGAATTTGATTCAGCATTTCGCCCTGCGCATCTGCAATAAGGAAATCTACAGTTGCTCCCTGCTCCACCATACCGCGTGCCAAATTTATCATTACACGTTGCACTCCGCCGTTCGCTGCGCTCTGCATCAACAGTGCCGCTTTTTTCATGCTAATACCTCTTGATAGATTTTATACATTTGCTGTTCAACTTGCACCAAGTCGAATTTTTTTATGTGTTTCATTGCCTCTTCGGCCATTTGCTCACGGAGTTTATCATTTTCAAGCATATACATAATTGCTTTCTCGACTCCCTCGGGAGTATTGTCTGCAATCAAACCACTTACATTATTTTCAATAAGATCTGTGTTACCTCGAATATTCGAGCAAAGCACCGGGATTCCGCATGCCATCGCTTCCATCAGGGCTACAGGAAGTCCCTCCTGATGTGACATAAAGACGAACAAATCACAGCAATTACAAATTTCGGCGATATCACTCCTATAGCCAAGAAAATGAACATGTTCAGCTATTCCCAATTCATCAGCAAGCCTTTTTAATTCAGGCTCATAAGTGCCTCGGCCACAGATTACATAAGAAAGACGTTCATAATGTTTGCTCTGTTTCAACCGTGCTATAGCTCGAAGAACCACTTCATGATTTTTTCGCGGAATCAACTCTCCAACGGAAAGTAAAACAAAATCTTTCGAATCCACCCCTATTTCTGAAAGCTTTTCATTTCTGTTAACATGTCCAACGGAGAATCTTTTAAGATCAATACCAACGCCGGGCACATAGCATACTTTTCCCGCCTTAAAAGTTTGTGCCCGAGCATAATCCTCTTTATTTATTGTGATGAGCACATCAGTATAACGTGACAGCCATTTCTCGACAGGGTAATATACGAGCCAATTTACTGCTGACGCTCCTTTAAAGAAATGAAATCCGTGCGCTGTATATAGTACTTTTGTTCCTTTCTTCCGTGCCTGCTTTGCGGCCAAGCGTGTCATCATCGCACCAACCGGTGTATGACAGTGGATAATGTCATACTCACCCTCATCAATCACCTTTTTTAAGCATTTATACGCTTTTATGTTTCCCAGAGCCATGGGATTTCGCTCAAATTGAATATTGTAATATGTATCGCAATACGGTATCACGCAGTCTTCTGGAACTTCATAATCGTTTTTTGCTGCAACTGCGGTTTCCCAGCCCATTTCCTTGAACATTTTAAGATAAGGAATATGGAACTCCATAATGTGCGTTTTTACCACAGTAGCGACAAATAGAACTTTTTTCATTATATGCACCTATTTTGTTGTACTAGCCGTTATCTGATTTTTTTCTACGCCTTCCGTACTCTCTGGCGTGAACAGAATCTTCACCGTGGCAAACATAATCTTAAAGTCCTCGATAATACTCGGCTTAGCTATGTACATCAAATCCATAACCAATTTGTCGTAGGGCGTTGTGTTGTATTTTCCGTACACCTGTGCGTAACCCGTCAGGCCAGCCTTAGCCTGGAGGCGCAGAGAAAACTCCGGCATTTCCTCGCAGTACTGGGCCGCGATTTCGGGGCGCTCAGGACGGGGGCCGACGATGCTCAAGTCTCCGCGCAAAATGTTCAACAGCTGAGGCAATTCATCAATACGGCAGGCGCGGATGATTTTGCCAACCGGCGTGATGCGGTCATCGTGCTCGCCGCTGGACAGACGGGCAACACCGTCCTTCTCGGCATCCACGCGCATACTGCGGAACTTAAGGATGCCAAACTCCTTGTCATCTTTGGTCAGGCGGATCTGCTTGTAGAACACCGGGCCATGGTCTGTCACCTTAATAGCGATAGCTGTAACAAGAAAAATAGGGCTCAACACTACCAGCGCAACAGCGGAGACAACAATATCGATAAGTCGCTTCATGAACAGGTACTCAGGCTGAGGATTGTAACGGCCCACACGGAGCATCGGCAGGTAAAACATATGCATATGGTGTGCACTCGCCATAATCGTGTCGCCAATGCGAGGAATCACAAACACATTGATGTTATTTTCGACACAGTATTTCAGAATGATATTGCGGTCATGGCTGTGGATACCACTCAAGAACACCGTAGCGACTCCGTCCAGCATGGACAAATCCTCGATACATTCCTGTGCGGAAGCTGTAACCACTACCTTGTATTTGGTATCTAAACCATACTTACCGATCAACTTCTCCATACCATGTCGAGTATCATAGATGACTGCCGTAGCCTGCGACGGGAAGGTTGTGTAATAAGCACGGTGTGCGCTGTTGGCCCAAATGGTCGACATGAGTAATTGTCCGACCAGCGCCGCAACGCCCGGCAGGATATTGGGTAGGTGCTTGCTCAGCAGCCAAATGACAATGTACATAATAAAGTCACTTACTGCTGCCGCCAGAAATTGTGCATAGACGATTTCTGATATACTCTGCATCGACATTAAGAATGCATCATAAACACGGCCAAAAATGATGAACAGCACAAAAAACAATGCCACAACCAGGTAATCACCCTTGGCATAAAATGGTGATACAATATGCTTTGCATAATACAGGTACCAACAAAGTGCAAACGGAATTGTCACCAGTACTGCATCCAGCACCTTTATGATTCGCAAAATCAAATCATGCTTAAATCTTGTCATTTTTCTCTCCTCAACTTGCCTGCTCTGCTGTCCCCTCGTCCAGCAACTTCCGCAATTTATCTGTCTGCTCAACACTTAGCCGGGGGGACTGCTTTCGTAACAAAGTCTTCTGGTCATACCACCACCGGCCAAGCCAAATGCCATCTTCAGTTTTGTATTTTGCCGGGATTTGTAGACTGCCATGCTGGCGTAGATAGTCTTCTGCCAGCTCATATTTGTGCAGCCATGACTCCGTCTTTTCCCACTGCATTCCGATCCTTTCAAGCAAAGCTATCCTTTCCGAGGTTAGTTTGGAGTTGCTCTTTTCAGGATTCTTCCAGACATACTGCTGACGGGCTACCCATTTTCCAAGTGCAATACCATCCGGCGATACGTACCCAGTTGGCACATCCAAGTTCCCGGTTTCCTCAAAGTAGCGCTTGGCTGCCTCGTAGCAGACATTCCACTGGGCATCGTTGCTGTTCCACTGCATTCCGAGTGTTTCAAGCCTGGCTATCTTTTGCTGTGGCAGGCTGCCACCCGCGTAGGCCTGCTTCTGGTTTGCAAGCCATCTCCCTAACCGCATGCCGTCTTTTGTCACATAGGCCACGGGCACAGATAGATTGCCATTGTCGGCATAATATTGCGCTGCTGCAGCATAGCCTTTTTCCCACTTTTCTCCGAAGGCATCCCAGACCATACCGATTTTTTCAAGGCTCTTGATCTGCGTTGCATCCAACTTGCCAGCAATTTTATCTACTCGACGGTTCGAGATCCAACTTCCCAGTTGGAATCCATTCCTGGTCTGCCACTTCTTTGGCACCATAAGGTCCCCGTGCTTGGCAAAGTATGCCTCTGCCTCAGACAGGCCGTAGCTCCACGCCTGATCACAGCGGTTTTCCCACTGCATTCCAATGCCGTTCAGACGTTCGATTTGCTGCTCAGTCAAACTGCCTGTGCGGCGTCCTGCACGGACAAGCCGTTGTACCTGCAGCCATGAGCCAAGGCTCAGTCCCCCTGGCGTTTTGTACCGCTTTTGAATGTTTAGATCACCATGCTCAGCATAGTAAATGCTTGCCTCAGAGTAGTAGTGATCCCACGTCGAGGACAGGCTGCTTTGCAGCTGTTCAAACAGCACGCGGCAGTTATGGACCTGTTCGACAACTTCAAAACGATCCGTGACGATTTTGTCACCCTCGCCGTTGGCGTAGAGACGCTGCACGGCGGCGGTCATTTCGTTTTGCAGCCCACTGATACTGGACAGGCCTTCAAAGTTATTGACGACATCCAGAATAAGCGGTGTCGCGCTATCCCTTGCTGTCAGAGCACGCCCAATCTGCTGTTTGTAGATAATAGGCGAAATCGTCGGGCGGAACAGAATAACACCCGAGATACCCGCAACATGGACACCCTCATTGAGCATGTCAATGCAGAACAAAAGCTTTAAGTGCTTGCTGTTGTCTGCCTTAAAGGCCGCAAAAGCTTTATCTGTGGCAGGATCATCAGACAGGGCTTTGTACACGGTAGGTTTTGTATCAATAGCCGCAAACCACTCCGGCACATGGGAAATCATCTCGTCCATGTGCTCCTTGCCAGAGCAGAACACGATATACTTGCCGCTTTTATTGGTGATATGGTGAGCAAAGACCCTGTCCAGTCCGTCCGCCTGCTCCAAGGCGCGCTTTAGGGCGTCCAGATATTTCTGGTTCACGTCCTGAATACCGGGGCTGCGCAGATTATTCACACGATTTTGATACCGCGCTAAATCTTGCTGATACTTGAACACGGTGGTTACATACTTCGGGGCAGGCAAAATACCCCGGACGATGGCTTCGCCCAGGGACATTTCGGAAGCAACATGACCGTCAAACAATTCCTCTGCCATATCGCGGTTGTTATCCAGATACCGCACGTTGGTGGCAGTCAGTCCCAGCAGCTTTGCCTGTGGACAAAGTGTGAGCAGCCTTTGCGTGCTGTCGCCCCAATACTCGGCACCGGCACGGTGGAACTCGTCGAGTATAATATAAGCGGGATCCTGCGCAGCGATTTCCTGCAGCTGCGCGGGGGTACAGCAAATCAGCTTGGCGTAGGTGTAAAAGCGGACGTTTTGCAACGGAAAATCAGGGTCTTGCCGCAGCAGGCTTTCGCGCTGGGTCTTAAAGATATACTCACTTGGGGAAAGCCATAGAATTACGGCGTCGGGGTGATCCTCAATCAGCTTAAAGGCGATATAGCTTTTTCCGGTTCCCGTGGAGTGAACGATGGCGGCCTTGCCGTATTGCTGCATCATTTTGACTGCCGCTTGGTAGGCTTTTGCATTGTGTTCGAACAACTGCACCGCCATCCTGTATCTCCCCTTCCCGAAAGGTACTCCATTTTTATAATGGAGGATTCCCGTTTGCTAAAAACTACACTATACTAATCAATAGTATAATACCACAAGAGTCGACAATTTACAACATATCCTGTCGCATTTATTTCTACTGCAACTATTTTTCGGCACATTGTCCCAGATACACCACTTTGTTATTGGCGTGGTTGTCAGATATTGTATGCGGTCGGGGTACACACAGCCCATCAGGGGTCAGAAAAGGGGTAAAAATTTATTATGGCAAGACGAGGAGAAAATATCCGGAAGCGCAAAGATGGTCGCTGGGAGGGTCGGTATATCTGTGGTCGGAAAGAGAACAACAAGGCTATCTGGGGATATATTTACGGACACACCTACGCTGCCGTCAAGCAGGAGCTTTCCCGGAAAAAGACGCAGTATGCTTACTGTACGTTGACTGAAGAGGCTGCATCCTTTAGCGATTTGGCGGACAGATGGTTTTGTTCTGTGCAGGCAAGTGTAAAGGCATCGACTGCTGCGCACTATCGCTATACGCTAGATCGTTATATTCTCCCCGTGCTGGGCAGCTTTTCCGTCCGGCAGCTGACCGAGACGAAAGTCGAGGTCGCCTTGCAGGAAATCGTATCTGCATCCCAAAAGCGTCACAAACCACTGGGCTACACAACGGCTCGTGAGTGCTTGACGCTGGTGCGTCGCATTTGCCGGTACGGCTGCCATCTGCACGTTATGCCGCCGCTGTACATCGAGTTTCAGCTTTCCAATCAGCCCATGCGGCAGGAACCCGTAATCAATGCCAAAGAGCGACGCGCTATCGAAAACTATGTTGTATGCAACCCCACCCCTAGAAAGGTGGGGCTTCTTTTTATGTTGGAATTAGGGCTGCGTATCGGTGAGGTGTGCGGTCTGAAATGGTCTGACATTGATACGAAAAGCAAAATTTTGACTGTACAGCGTACAGTAAGCCGTATCTATCTGGGCAAGAATAATACAAGAGTCGAAATATCTACCCCAAAAACACGCAGTTCCGCACGGCAACTGCCGATTCCGGAAAAACTTTTTCCGATGCTGCGTCAATTAAAAAAACTGTATGCCGACGACACATGGTTTTTATCCGGAAACAGCCGCAAGCCTGTTGAACCCCGCTGTTATCGCACCAGTGTAAAGCGCTATTTGCGGCAGGCAGCAGTACAGGTCGTGCGCCCGCATATCCTGCGGCACAGCTTTGCGACCACTTGCCTGCGCGCGGGGTGCGACGTGAAAACAATCAGCACACTGTTAGGCCATGCCAGTGCCACCACCACACTTAAACGCTATGTACATACGGACTGGCCGCACCTCGTCCATGAGGTCAACCGAATATTTGCAGTTTCTGCCAGAAGGAGTCGGTAAAGGGGCAAAAGTGTTTGAAAAACTGCGAAGCATCGTCTGAACTTTCTGTAGGGTACTCCATTATAAAAATGGAGGATTCCCGTTTGCATTTTTTACCCTTCATTATACACGTTAAAGAACGACATGGCGTCTTTTCTACTTCTGTCGACGCGAACTTCCAGATGTAGATGATTACCCGTAACCCGCCCGGTGTGACCCACATAGCCGATGACCTGCCCCGCCTGCAGCTGCTGACCGGTGGTGACGCAGATGGACGAACAGTGTGCATACAGCGTTTCAAGCCCGCCGCCGTGGTCGATTTGGATGTAATAGCCGTAGCTGCCGCCCCAGCTGTCAAGACCGTTGGCAACGGTGACGGTTCCATCTGCGGCGGCGAGGATTGGCGTACCCTCGGCGCAGGCAATGTCGGTGCCGGTATGGGAGCTAACCGCACCGGTGATGGGGTCTACCCGGTGTCCGAATTGCGAGGTAATCGTACCCGCAACGGGGAGCGGCCATTGCAGTGTGCCTGTCGGGGTGCGTGTACCATCAGGAGACATGACTCCTCCCCCGCCCTGCTCAAAGCCGCCGA
>ERZ773103.3040-NODE-3040-length-14335-cov-4.149720_pt1 | contig 14335 bp, 12 predicted proteins | sample MGYA00511118_ERZ773103 | MGnify/ENA primary metagenome ERZ773103 (study PRJEB29015, sample SAMEA2737821) | human gut metagenome | biome: human gut; feature: human-associated habitat; material: faeces | place: China | collected 2012 ... | reverse complement strand
CTGTTCTTCAATATAATAAGAAAGCAGATCATCCTTGGTCTTAAAGTGATGGTAGAAACTTCCGTTAGAGACGCCGGCCTCTTCGCATATATTTTTGATAGAAAGATGGTCGTAGCCCTTTTGCTGCAAAATCTTTTTGGCAGCGCGGAAAATCTTATCTTTGGTCTCTTTGGATTTTAACTGCTGTTTCGATAATTCGGTTGATTCCTGACTCATAATAATCCCCTTTTAACAGTTATTTTATAGTTTTCAGTATAACATGATAATCAGGAGTTTGCAAGAAAACAGAGTGAACTCGGTTTGCTGAAAAAAGTGGATTTTAAAGTCTTGCCGGGATAAGGAGCGTTGCAGAACAGATAAAATTCGGATATAATAAATAATACTGCTTTGAGGTAGGAAATGTATATTAATAAGTAAGGAAGGATGCATTACATGGATATTAATCAGAAAATTACAGAAGAGTTAAGCGTGAAGAGATGGCAGGTGGATGCCGCAGTCAAATTGATTGATGAAGGTAATACAATTCCATTTATTGCAAGATATAGAAAAGAAGCGACAGGAACACTGGATGACGAACAGCTTCGTAAACTGCATGAAAGACTGCTTTATCTTCGAAACCTGGAGGAGAAAAAAGAACAGGTATTATCAAGTATTGAAGAACAGGGGAAACTTACCGAAGAATTAAAAAATCAGATTCTGGCAGCTGAGACGTTGGTAGTGGTAGATGACCTCTACAGACCGTATCGCCCGAAGCGAAGAACAAGAGCGACGATCGCAAAAGAAAAAGGACTGGAGCCGTTAGCAATGCTGATCACTTTACAGAAAGCGGATAAGCCATTAGAGGAGATTGCGGGAGAATACCTGGATTCAGAAAAAGGAGTAGAATCCGTAGAAGATGCTATTGCAGGTGCAAGGGATATTATAGCAGAGAGTATTTCGGATGAAGCAGATTACCGTATCTGGATCCGTAAGCAGACGATGCAAAAAGGCACGGTAATCTCGACGGCAAAGGATGCCGAGGCAGAGTCGGTATATGAGATGTACTATGATTTTGAAGAACCTGTGAAAAAACTGGCAGGTCACAGGATCCTGGCGTTGAACCGTGGAGAAAAGGAAAAATTTCTGACGGTCAAGATAGAAGCACCGGAAGAAGATGTGATCCGGTATCTTGAGAAAAAAGTGATTCGCAAAGATAATAGCTATACTACACCGGTTTTAAAAGAAGCGGTTCAGGATGCATACAAACGACTGATCGCACCGGCGATTGAAAGAGAAATTCGTAATGAACTTACAGAAAAGGCAGAAGATGGAGCAATCGAAGTTTTTAAAAAGAACTTAGAGCAGCTTCTGATGGCTCCTCCGATTGCGGGACATACTGTACTGGGATGGGATCCGGCATTCCGTACCGGATGTAAACTTGCGGTTGTAGATCCGACCGGAAAGGTAATCGGAACGACGGTGATTTATCCAACTGCACCGACGACACCAAAGAAAATAGAAGCATCGAAGAAATTACTGAAAGAGATTATTGAGAAGTACAATATTACATTGATCTCGGTAGGAAACGGTACAGCATCAAGAGAGTCGGAGATGTTCATCGTTAATCTGTTAAAAGAGATTCCGCAGAAGGTTCAGTATGTGATCGTGAGCGAGGCAGGAGCATCCGTATATTCAGCAAGTAAGCTTGCCAGTGAAGAATTTCCAAAATTTGATGTTGGACAGAGAAGTGCCACTTCTATCGCGAGACGATTGCAGGATCCTCTGGCAGAATTAGTAAAGATTGATCCGAAAGCAATCGGAGTTGGACAGTATCAGCATGACATGAATCAGAAGAAATTATCAGAAGCGTTATCCGGCGTTGTGGAAGACTGTGTAAATAAAGTAGGAGTAGACTTAAATACAGCATCTGCACCGCTACTTGCGTACATTTCGGGAATTTCTTCTGCGATTGCCAAAAATATTGTTGCATATCGAGAAGAACATGGAAGATTTGAGAGCAGGAAAGAACTTCTGAAAGTAGCAAAGTTAGGACCAAAAGCGTTCGAACAGTGTGCCGGATTTATGAGAATCCAGGGTGGAAGTAATCCGTTAGATTGCACAAGTGTACATCCGGAGTCTTACGAAGCCGCAGAAAAATTATTAAAGAAGCAGGGATTTGCGGCAGAAGATGTGTCAGCAGGAAGATTGACCGGATTAGCACTTACGATCGGTGATTGTAAGAAACTTGCCGAAGAACTTGGCATTGGTGAGATCACTTTAAGAGATATCGTAAAAGAATTAGAAAAACCTGCAAGGGATCCACGAGATGAGATGCCAAAGCCGATCTTAAGGACAGATGTTTTAGATATGAAAGACTTGACAGAGGGAATGGTCTTAAAAGGAACAGTAAGAAATGTTATTGATTTTGGAGCTTTTGTGGATATCGGTGTGCATCAGGATGGTCTGGTACATATATCCGAGATGACAGACCGTTTTATCAAGCATCCATTGGAAGTTGTGAGTGTAGGTGATATTGTAGACGTTAAGGTAATGAGCGTAGATCTGAAGAAGAAGAGAATCCAGTTGACAATGAAGGGCATATCATAAAAGGGGGGTATTTCTTGTTAAGCACATTATTGAAAGAAGTAAAAGAATATAAACGGGCATCATTTATCACTCCGGTGTTTATGATTCTGGAAGTTTTGATGGAAATGATTATCCCGTATCTGATGGCATCCATTATTGATAAAGGTGTGAATGCCGGGGATATCGGGCACATTTACAAAGTCGGGGCGGTCATGGTAGTGGCAGCAGCCTTTGGACTTTTTGCAGGAATCGGTGGTGGGCGTTTTGGAGCAAAAGCATCTGCCGGATTTGCGAAGAATTTAAGAGAAGCAATGTTTAACAACATTCAGACATTTTCATTTGCAAATATTGATAAATATAGTACAGCCGGATTAGTTACCCGTCTGACCACAGATGTAACGAACATTCAGAATGCATATCAGATGATCCTGAGAATGTTTGTGCGATCTCCAATCAGTCTGATCTGTGCGATGTTCATGGCGTTTACGATCAATGCGAGAATTGCCAGTATCTATCTGGTAGCAGTTATCGTGCTTGGAATTTTGCTGACATTTATCATGCTTCATGCGACAAAATATTTCCAACAGGTATTTCCGAAGTATGATGAGTTGAATGCTTCGGTACAAGAGAACGTTTCGGCGATTCGCGTGGTCAAAGCCTATGTAAGAGAAGAACAGGAGACAGAAAAATTTCATAAGGCAAGCCTGAATATTTATAAATTGTTCGTAAAAGCAGAGTGTAACATCGTATATAATATGCCGTTAATGCAGTTTACGGTATATAGCTGTATCCTTCTGATCAGCTGGGTAGGTGCAAAGATGATCGTGGCTTCTACTTTGACGACAGGAGAACTTATGAGTCTTCTGACCTACTGTATGAATATCTTGATGAGTCTGATGATGATGTCTATGGTATTTGTTATGGTATCCATGAGTACGGCAAGTGCAGAACGTGTAGCTGAAGTTTTAAATGAAACCAGTGATCTGGAGAATCCAGAACATCCGGTCATGGATGTCCCAGATGGAAGAATTGTATTTGAACATGTGGATTTTGCATACCGAAAAGATAGCGAAGAAAATGTACTAAAAGATATTAATCTGGATATTAAATCTGGAGAGACGATTGGTATCATCGGCGGAACAGGAAGTGCTAAGACAAGTATGGTCAATCTGATCAGTCGTCTGTATGATGTGACCGGAGGAAAGATAACGGTAGGCGGAATCGACGTCAGAGACTATGATATGGAAGTACTGAGAAATAAAGTTGCTGTGGTATTGCAGAATAACGTACTTTTCTCAGAAACAATCTATGAAAATCTGCGCTGGGGCGATAAAGAAGCAACGGATGCAGAATGCGAAGAAGCCTGCCGGTTGGCGTGTGCGGATGAATTTATTCAAAGATTTCCGGATGGATATCAGACGTACATAGAACAGGGTGGAAATAACGTATCCGGTGGACAGAAACAAAGACTTTGTATCGCCAGAGCGTTACTTAAGAAACCGAAGATCTTAATCTTAGATGACAGCACCAGTGCTGTAGATACAACGACAGATGCGAAGATCAGAAAGGCGTTCAGGGAAGAAATACCGGATACGACCAAACTTATCATCGCACAGAGAATTTCCAGTGTGCAGGATGCGGACCGTATTATCGTTATGGAAGAAGGATGCATCAATGGATTTGATACACATGAGAACTTATTAAAGACAAATGCGATTTACAGAGAAGTATACGAGTCACAGACCAAGGGCGGCGGTGACTTTGATGAGAAAGAAGGTGTGTAAGAGATGCCGGGACCGATGAATAGAGCTCCGAGAGGAATGAAACCAACGGTAGAAAATCCGGGAAAATTATTTATGCGTTTGTTGCGTTATATTTTCCGGGAATATAAGATTCAATATATTGCAGTTATGATCCTTATCATTGTAAGTGTACTTGCGAATGTGCAGGGAACCATGTTCACAAAGGATCTGATTGACAAATATATTACACCATTTTTACTTACTGAGAATCCGGATTTTGCACCACTTGCACATGCGATTGCAAAAGTTGCAGTATTTTACGGGATTGGTGTACTGTCAAGTTACTTATACAATCGTATCATGATCAATGTGACACAGGGAACATTGAAGAATCTGCGAAATGAATTATTTGAACATATGGAGAAACTGCCGATCAGCTATTTTGATACACATGCGCATGGAGATATCATGTCCATCTATACAAATGATATTGATACATTGAGGCAGATGATCAGCATGAGTATTCCACAGGTAGTAAACAGCGCATTTACGATCATAAGTGTATTTATCAGTATGCTGATCTTAAGTGTGCCGCTGACCATTGTGACGATGATTATGGTAGCCATCATGATCTTCTGTTCTAAACGGGCAGGCGGAATGAGTGGAAAATATTTCCGCAAACAGCAAAAGAATCTGGGAGCGGTGAATGGATATATTGAAGAAATGATGAATGGACAGAAAGTCATCAAAGTATTCTGCCACGAAGAAGAAAGCAAGGCGAGATTTAAAGAGTTGAATGACGAATTGTTCGAGAGTGCAGATAAGGCCAATACTTATGCGAATATTCTGGGACCGATCAATGCACAGCTTGGTAATATCAGTTATGTTGTATGTGCGATCGTCGGTGGTACTTTTGCTTTGCAGGGATTTGGTGGACTCACTTTGGGAGGACTGGCAAGTTTTCTGACATTCAATAAGAGCTTCAGTATGCCGATCAACCAGATCAGTATGCAGTTAAATGCGATCGTTATGGCACTTGCCGGTGCAGATCGTGTATTCAGGCTTCTGGATGAAGATGTGGAAGTAGATGAGGGGTATGTGACACTGGTGAATGTAAAAGAAAATCAGGGCACTTTGGAAGAGACTGAGGAGAGAACCGGACGCTGGGCATGGAGGCATGAGCATCAGGCAGATGGAAGTGTAGATTATGTTGAATTAAAAGGGGATGTCGTTTTTGAGGATGTTGATTTTGGATACAATCCGGAGAAAATCGTCTTACATGGAGTAAATCTCTATGCACAGCCGGGACAAAAGATTGCCTTTGTAGGATCAACAGGTGCAGGTAAAACTACGATCACCAATCTGATCAATCGTTTTTATGATATCCAGGAGGGCAAGATCCGATATGATGGTATCAACATTAATAAGATCAAAAAGGCAGATCTTAGAAGATCTCTTGGAATTGTTCTTCAGGATACGCATCTGTTTACAGGAACTGTAAAAGAGAACATCCGGTTTGGGAATTTAAATGCGACGGATGAGGATATCGTGGCAGCAGCAAAACTGGCGAATGCAGATGGATTTATCCGAAGATTGCCGAATGGTTACGATACGATGCTTCACGGGGATGGTGCGAATTTAAGTCAGGGACAGAGACAGCTTCTTGCGATAGCCAGAGCGGCAGTAGCAGATCCGCCGGTGCTGATTTTAGATGAGGCAACCAGTTCCATCGATACAAGAACGGAGCGTATCGTACAGGATGGAATGGACAAATTGATGCATGGAAGGACAACATTTGTCATTGCGCACAGATTGTCAACAGTAAGAAACTCCGATTGTATCATGGTTCTGGAACAGGGAAGAATCATTGAACGTGGAACACATGATCAGTTGATCGAAGAGCAGGGAAGATATTACCAGCTCTATACAGGAAAGAAAGCAAGCTAGACCGGTAATATTATTTTGAGATAAAAGAAACAGAGAGGTTGCAATATGAGCAGAGGTACAGAATTTCTGGAGTATGTAACAGAAAAACTGAAGATAAGGATTGCAAAAGTCGGTACATCCATTGAAGAAGTGCAGAAAGATATTGAGGGCATGAACACGTATTACTGGGATAACTATACCGAGATGGACCAGTATGGCTATGAAAATTATGATAATCAACAGGCGCTTTTTGCTCAGGTAAATGCGAACCAGGAGAATTTTAAATACCAGCATCGTCTAAAAAAGATGCTGGATTCTCCGTTTTTTGGAAGTGTAGATTTTGTATATGAGGACGAGGATGAACCAGAGACTTTTTATATCGGGATTGGAAATTTTGCAGAAGAACATGGACATATTCCGCTGATCTACGACTGGCGTGCCCCGGTAAGTGGACTTTTCTATGATTACGATAAAGGTGAGGCATCTTATGAAGCACCGGGTGGTACGATGAGTGGAGAAATTCTCTCAAAATGGCAGTATAAGATCCGAAACGGAAAGATGGTCTATGAGTTCGAAAGCGATATGAAGATTGATGATGATATTTTGAAACAGGAACTTGGAACGAACAGTGATGTAAAGCTGAAAAATATTGTCAGGACGATTCAGAAAGAGCAGAATGCGATCATCAGGAATACAAAAGATAAAATTATGGCAATTCAGGGGGCTGCGGGCAGTGGAAAGACATCCGTGGCACTTCACCGAATTGCATACCTTTTATATCATGACAGGGAACATTTAAATTCATCCAATGTACTGATTTTGTCCCCGAACAGTGTATTTTCGGATTATATCTCACACATTTTGCCTGAACTGGGTGAGGAAAATATAAAAGAGATGAGTTTTGATCTGTTTGCATATCAGGAACTTCAGGGAGTGGCTGCAGATTGCGAGGACCGTTATCATCAGATCGAAAAGAAGATGAAATGCTGGTGTGTTGATGATGAGGCGAGATACAATTTCAAACAGTCCAAAGATTATGTGGATGCAGTAGAAGGATTTATGATCGAGCTGGAAGACCGACTGATGGATTTTAGGGAAGTACGCTATAAAGGTATGACGAAATCTGCTTCGGATATTATGAATTTCTTTTATTTTAAGTTTATGGACATTCCGCTGTTGTCCAGAATGGATGCAGTGATGGATTATTTTGTGGATGAGTATGAAACGTTGATGGGAAGAAATATATCCGAAGAAGGGCTTCTGGAAATCAAAGAAAAATTCGACAGAATGTATGTGACAAAGGATATCTACGAGATTTACAACTGGCTCTTAGAAGACTACGGATACCCGGAACTTCCAAAGAAGTCAGTAGAGAAACGAGTTCTTGCATATGAAGATGTCTATCCGATACTTTATCTGAAGTACAGACTTTGTGCGAACACTGCCAGAAGAAATATCAGACATCTGGTAATCGATGAGATGCAGGATTATTCCTATCTGCAATATGTGATCCTGAGTAAAATATTCTCATGCAATATGACGATTCTTGGAGATAAAGCACAGACAGTAGACGATAAGATGCAGGATGTCTTAAGATTTCTTCCGAAGGTATTTGGGAAAAGGATACGAAAAATTGAGATGAATAAAAGCTATCGAAATACAACGGAGATTGCTGAATATGCGAAGAAATTTTCAGAAGAGAAAGGCGTCGAATACCTGGACCGTCACGGAAAAGACGTGGAGATCAGTTCTTTTGAAAATAAAGAACAGGCCATGTCAGACATTGTAAAGAAAATTTCTGTGGGATCAGATGGATATGAAACGGCAGCAATTCTTACGATGACGGAAGATGAAGCGGAAGCTGTCTTTGCGTATATAAGAACTGTCAGAGAAGATGCATTTTACATGGACAGAAATAGTTCGACCTTTAACCGTGGAATAACTGTGACAACTTTTTATATGGCGAAAGGTCTGGAATTTGATCAGGTATTTGTATTTGGAGGAGAAAAAGAGAATCCATTATATGACCAATTCCAGTATATCAGCGCGACAAGAGCGTTGCATGAACTCTATATATTTGAAACAATTTGAAAAATTAGCGGATAGTACTTGATTAATCAGTAGAACAACACTATAATAAAACTAGATATTAAGATTTCTTCGGGGTAGGGTGACATCGTTAAGATGAAGTCCCAACCGGCGGTATAGTCCGCGAACCATTTTTTATGGCCGATCTGGTGACACGTAAGTAGTGAATTCCAGAACCGACAGTATAGTCTGGATGAGAGAAGGAGCAGAGGATATTAGAAGGCTTTACCCTGATGCATATTTCATGTGTCAGGGTTTTTCTTGCTGTGCATATCAATAATTGGTCCAGTGAACCAATTTTGATTTTGCATCTTACGATGAGATTTTAATATGAATAACATTGTTAAGAGAAGGAGAATAAGTATGAGCATGAACGCAGAGACAAAAACGGTAACTGGAAAATCAAGAATCGGTGTGAGGAGAATGGTACAGATCGCGATGTTGGCAGCAGTCGCAGTGATCCTGATGGCATTTGAGATACCGCTTCCATTTGCACCGGCATTTTACAAGATTGATTTTAGTGAAGTACCTGTTCTGGTTGGATGTTTTGCAATCGGACCAACAGCCGGAGTTGTGATCGAGTTCTTGAAAATCGTACTTCATATGCTGATTCACGGAACATCTACAGCGGGAGTAGGAGATCTTGGAAACTTTTTAGTAGGATGTGCATTTGTACTTCCGGCGGCATTAATCTACAAGAACAAGAAATCAAGAGTACATGCGATCGTCGGTATGATTACAGGAACTATTTTTATGGTAATTTCAGGATGCTTTATTAACGCATTTGTGTTACTGCCTACTTACGCAAAAGCATTCGGAATGCCAATCGATGCACTGGTAGGAATGGGAACAGCAGTAAATAGCCATATCAACAGCCTGACAACATTTGTAATATTTGCAGTAGCACCATTTAACTTGTTAAAGGGAGCACTGGTATCATTGATCGTATTTTTGATCTATAAGAAAATCAGCCCGATTTTTAAGATTGGCGCATAAGAGATTGTGGAAGCTTCCGTAGGAGGCTTCTTTTTCTTTTGAGGCTTTAAGTCCTAATGCTTTTTGGTAGAACTCGAAAAAAAGATGTGTTATAATCATAAAGCAATCAAGGGGGAGTTATTAATTTTTAAGTGGAAGAAGATGAATATTTATGATAGTTGAAAGCAGAAGTGAGAAAGAAACTTATAATCTTGGATATGAGATGGGCAGTAAGGCAACAGCCGGACAGGTTTTTACTTTGATTGGAGACCTTGGTGTAGGTAAGACTATTTTTACAAAAGGACTTGCAGCGGGGCTGGGAGTAGAAGAATCTGTCAGCAGTCCGACATTTACGATCGTACAGATCTATGAAGAAGGCCGTCTGCCTTTTTACCATTTTGACGTATATAGAATCGGCGATGTAGAGGAGATGGATGAGATCGGGTATGAGGATTACATCTATGGCGATGGAGTCAGTCTGATCGAGTGGGCGAACCTGATAGAGGAGATATTGCCGGAACATTATACGGAGATTAAGCTAGAGAAAGATTTAGAAAAAGGATTTGATTATCGGAGGATTAGCATATGCGAATATTAGCATTAGATAGTTCCGGGCTTGTGGCAAGTGTGGCCGTGGTAGACAGCTCGGAATCGGGAGAAGAACTGATCGCAGAGTATACGGTGAATTACAAAAAGACACATTCTCAGACCTTGCTTCCAATGTTGGATGAAGTGTCAAAGATGATCGAACTGGATTTAAGTACGGTTGACGCGATCGCGGTGGCTGCAGGTCCTGGATCGTTTACCGGTCTTAGGATCGGATCAGCAACGGCAAAAGGATTAGGGTTAGCGCTGAATAAGCCGTTGATTCATATTCCTACATTGGAGGGACTGGCATACAATCTGTGCGGATCATCCGATGTCGTTTGCCCGATCATGGACGCCAGAAGAGGACAGGTATATACGGGAATTTACAGATTCGAGGATGATAAATTGATCGTATTAGAAGATCAGATGGCAATCAGTATAGAAGAACTTGGCGAGAAATTAAAAAAATATGAGAATAAAGTTGTATTTTTAGGAGATGGAGTGCCGGTATTTAAAGAGAGGCTTACCGATGCGATTATGAAAGACAGGGAGATTGCATTTGCACCTGCCAATGTAAATCGACAGCGGGCAGCATCTGTAGGAGCCTTGGCTATACGCTATTACGAGGCAGGAAAGATTGAGACTGCTGCAGAACACCAGCCGGATTATCTGAGAGTATCACAGGCGGAACGCGAGAGAAAAGAACGTCTGAAGCAGGAAACGGATAAAAAGGGGTAAGGCTGTGGAGATAAGGGAAATCCTGACGGGAGATATTAATCAGGTGGCATCGCTGGAACAGCAGATATTTTCGGATGCCTGGAGCGAGAATGCGGTCACGGAGACCTTTAGACAGCCGCAGAGTATCCTGACCGGCGCTTTTGAATCGAACGTTTTAAAAGGCTATCTGATCGTTTATTATGTGTTGGATGAGTTGGAGATCGCTAGGATCGCAGTGGCTTCTAATTGTAGAAGGCAGGGGATTGCAGAACGATTATTGCAAGATTTGGAAGAAAAAAGCAGGCAGTTAAAGATTGACCGCTGGCTTTTGGATGTCAGGGAAAGCAATCAGGCTGCGATCGGGCTTTATAAAAAATACGGTTTTTCAGAAGATGGAAAACGAAAAAATTTTTACACAGATCCTGTAGAGACTGCCATATTAATGAGCAGAACGATTGGAAGATAGATGGAAAGCCTGACAGCAGTTTCCACTAGGAAATGTTATCGGGTGTCGTTATAATGTGGGCGTGACAAGAGAAAAAGGTGACAGTGGATTCGCAGGAGGATATGTATGCGCCAGTATAAAAGTACAATGAAAGAAATAAAAGAAACTGATAAAATCATCTGCAATAAATGCGGAAGAGTGATTCCTGTTGTGCAGGGAGTGCCCCAGGAAGATACCCTTGAAGTGAATAAACGCTGGGGATACTTTTCGAATAAAGATAATCAGACGGATCATTTTGATCTGTGTGAGAGCTGTTATGATGAGCTGGTGGACAGTTTTAAGATTAAAATAGATCATGAATCATGAGGTAAAATATGTTAGATGTATGTTTGTTAGGAACCGGCGGTATGATGCCGCTTCCATATCGGTGGCTGACATCGTTGATGGTGCGATATAATGGAAGTTCGCTTTTGATTGACTGCGGGGAAGGTACGCAGATTGCGATCAAAGAACGAGGATGGAGTTTTAAACCGATAGATGTTATTTGTTTTACGCATTACCATGGAGACCATATCAGTGGTCTGCCGGGACTTTTGCTCACTATGGGAAATGCCGATAGAACAGAACCGTTAACTTTAATAGGACCAAAGGGACTTGAACGGGTTGTAAATGCGCTGCGAGTGATTGCACCGGAACTCCCATTTGCTATAAAATACAAAGAAATCACAGAACCACAGCAGACGTTCGAAATGAACGGATATCGGTTGAATGCTTATCGCGTGAACCATAATGTATTATGCTATGGATACACGATGGAAGTAGATCGTGCAGGAAAATTTGATGTAGAGAGGGCGAACGCTGCTCAGATTCCGCAAAAATATTGGGGAACTTTGCAAAAAGGGGAAAATGTCCGGGAGGGGGATAGCCTGTATACACCGGATATGGTACTGGGACCGCCAAGAAAAGGCTTGAAAGTCACATATTGTACGGATACCAGACCGACAGACACTATAAGAAATAATGCAAAAGGATCAGATCTGTTTATCTGTGAAGGCATGTATGGAGAAAAAGATAAGCAGAAAAAGGCAAAAGAATATAAGCACATGACATTTTACGAAGCTGCGAAGATTGCAAAAGAAGCTGAAGTAAGTGAAATGTGGCTGACACATTATAGTCCGTCGTTGACAAGACCGGAGGAGTATATGGAGGAGGTAAGGACAATCTTCCCTAATTCAGTAGCAGCAAAAGATGGACAGACGATAGAATTGACATTTACAGATTAAGGAAAGGCATAGTTATGGATGAGAAGAAAGATGTATTGATTCTTGCAATTGAAAGTTCCTGTGATGAGACGGCAGCGGCGGTAGTAAAAAACGGAAGAGAAGTACTGTCAAATATTATCTCATCACAGATCGCACTGCATACCTTGTATGGCGGAGTTGTGCCAGAAATTGCATCCAGAAAACATATTGAAAAGATTAACCAGGTAATCGAAGCCGCATTAGATGAGGCAGGAGTGACTTTAGATGATATAGATGCAATAGGAGTAACCTATGGACCGGGATTAGTAGGTGCATTGCTTGTTGGCGTGGCAGAGGCAAAAGCAATTGCGTATGCAGCGAACAAACCGTTGGTGGGTGTGCATCATATAGAGGGACATATTGCGGCCAATTTTATCGAGCACAAAGAATTAGAGCCTCCATTTTTTGCATTGGTTGTCTCCGGAGGCCATACGCATCTCGTACGAGTAAAAGATTATGGTAAATTTGATATTATAGGAAAAACCAGAGATGATGCGGCAGGGGAAGCATTTGATAAAGTAGCAAGAGCGATAGGACTCGGCTATCCGGGAGGACCAAAGATTGATAAGGTATCCAAAGAAGGAAATCCGGAGGCTATTTCATTTCCACGTGCACATATAGACGATGCTCCATATGATTTTAGTTTCAGCGGAGTAAAATCAGCAGTATTGAATTATATTAATGGATGCCAGATGAAGGGAATCGAATACAATCAGGCGGATATTGCGGCTTCCTTCCAGAAAGCTGTTACGGATGCATTGGTAGAACGTGCAATGCATGCTGTAGAAGAGTATCATATTGACAAGTTTGCGATTGCTGGTGGAGTTGCCTCTAACAGTGCTCTTCGTGCTGCGATGAAGACGGCGTGCGAAGAAAGAGGCGTGGAATTTTATTATCCGTCTCCGATTTTCTGTACAGACAATGCAGCTATGATCGGAGTGGCGGCATATTATGAATATATGAACGGAACCAGACACGGATGGGATCTGAATGCAGTTCCGAACTTAAAACTTGGAGAGCGCTATGAAGAAGGATAAGAAGAAATGTACAGCGATTGTTTTGGCTGCAGGACAGGGCAAACGTATGGGGAGTTCTGTTCAAAAGCAGTATATTGAGTTAAACGATAAGCCGGTCATCTGCTATACATTAGATAATTTTGAAAAATCAGAGATTATAGATAATATTATTCTGGTTGTTGGAAACGGACAGGAGGATTATGTTCGCGAGAATATAGTAGAACCTTATCGCTATACGAAAGTATCCGGAATTGTTCCGGGAGGAAAAGAACGCTATCATTCTGTCTGGGAGGGATTAAAGGCGTTAAAAGAGCAGGAAAGAACTTTAAAAGGTGCGGAACAGACAGCCTATGTCTTTATTCATGATGGAGCGAGAATGTTTATAGATGAGGCGATGTTGGAGCGTGGATACAATACGGTGGAAGAATATAAAGCCTGCGTGGCTGGCATGCCAAGTAAAGATACAATCAAATTGGTGAATGATTCCTGTCAGGCAGTAGATACCCCAGATCGTAAATATGTGTGGGCAGTTCAGACTCCGCAGATATTCGAACGCGAATTAATTACAGAAGCGTATGCACGTTTAATGAAAACGGATGATGTTTATGTTACGGACGATGCAATGGTAGTAGAGAAGATGATGAAACTTCCAGTAAAATTATTTGAGGGAAGTTATACAAATATAAAACTGACAACACCGGAAGATCTGGATATAGCGAGAGTATTCTTGCATATATAAAATGCAAGAATGCCTTGTTTTTGGGGATTTCTGGAGGTTTGTGGGAGAGAAAAAAATAGAAGTGAAAAGCAAAATAAAAATATTTGAAAAAGTTTCAGAAAAAGTGTTGACAAAAAGTGAAACCTTGTGCTAGAATACATCTTGTCGCAAGCGATGCGGCACAAAGAGACACAAAAAAAGAATACATGGAGAGGTATCGAAGTGGTCATAACGAGGCGGTCTTGAAAACCGTT
>ERZ773103.3029-NODE-3029-length-14363-cov-14.695066_pt1 | contig 14363 bp, 10 predicted proteins | sample MGYA00511118_ERZ773103 | MGnify/ENA primary metagenome ERZ773103 (study PRJEB29015, sample SAMEA2737821) | human gut metagenome | biome: human gut; feature: human-associated habitat; material: faeces | place: China | collected 2012 ... | reverse complement strand
TTTCTTCCCGCCGATGGTCGATGACTCCTATACCTTCGGGCAGATCGCAGCGGCCAACGCCCTGAGCGATGTCTACGCCATGGGCGGTGAGGTCAAAACGGCACTGAATCTCGTCTGCTTCCCCGAGAGCATGGATCTGAACGTGTTGGGGGAGATCCTGCGCGGCGGTGCCGAAAAGGTGGCCGAAGCCGGGGGCATGCTGGTGGGTGGGCACTCCATTGCCGATACCGGTGTGAAGTACGGCCTGTCGGTGACAGGCCTGGTAGACCCGCACCGCCTGACGGCCAACGATACCGGCCGCCCGGGCGACAAACTTCTTCTGACCAAGGCACTTGGCGTGGGGCTGATCTGCACCGCCAACCGGGTGGGCGAAGCCGCTCCGGAACAGATGGAAGCCGCAGTCCGTTCCATGACAACCCTGAACAAAGCAGCGGCAGAGATCGCGCGCAGGTACGAGGTGCACGCCGCCACGGATGTGACCGGGTTCAGCTTTCTGGGCCATCTGCACGAGATGATGGGGGAGAAACTCTCCAGCGTCATCGATGCCCATGCGGTGCCGATACTGCCCGGTGCGTGGGAGGCCGCGGATGCCTGCCTGTACACCGCTGCCGGTCAGCGCAACCGCAACCACACCGGGCCCTTTGTCCGGTTTGAGAAAGTACCCTTCCCGATGGAGGAAATTCTGTTTGATCCCCAGACCTCCGGCGGCCTGTTGTTTGCTGTGGCCCCGCAGGATGCCGCTGCACTGGAAGCAGAGCTGCAGGCGGCGGGTCTGCCCGCAAAGATCGTGGGCACCATTGGGGAAAAGCAGACACCGGAGATCACAGTTACATACGAATGAGGGAGGAACAAGCAATGACATCCTCTGTTTGATGGCCCATGGAGATGCTTCCTTCTGGCCTAGCGCGGTTACGGACATATTTCTTTAGGACTCCCATGAACCTCTCAAAGGGGAACATATTGTGTAGAAATACGGGCCCCAGAATGACAATCTCGTCGACTAGATGAACTAGGACGTGCGTCATGATATTGAAGAAGGATGGTGGGAACACCAGCTCGAAACTGACAAGACATTGCGCCACATCACTCCTTAGCCTTGGTATGATTTCTGGATCGATCACCTTCTGAGAGATTGCATTGAGGAATGCACATAGCTTCACAATGGCTAATCGGACGTTTTCCGGTAGAAGCCCCCTCAATGCAACCGGAAGCAGTTGCGTCATAATCACGTGGCAGTCATGAGACTTTAGGTTCTGGAACTTTTTCTCTGCCATATTTATTATTCCCTTTATATTCGACGAGAAGCCAGTCGGGACCTTCATACTGAGCAGGCATTCAAAGAAGATTTCTTTCTCTTCTTTCGTAAGAGCGTAGCTGGCAGGACCTTCATACTGCTTCGGAGGCATGCCGTCTTTTTCGTGCAAACGCTGCAGGTCCTCCCGTGCCTCAGGTGTATCTTTTGTCTTCCCATACACGCCCAAGAAGCCAAGCAGGGTCACGCAAAGATTCTTCGTCACGTGCATCACGTCGATTGCAGAGCGGACATCTAGGACTTTCCAATATTCTAGCTCCCAAAATATAGATTTCTTCTTCCACATGGGTGCGCGTCCGTCAGCGTCATTCGGAACAGGTTGTCCGCCAGGACCCTTTCCAAATATCACCTTCAAATCCTTGACCATATCATGTACATCTAAGGCATTCCAGTACGCTTTTTCTTCGTCCGATAACTGATCATAAAAGTAATCGCTTCCATACTTGTTCCAGTCGTCCGCTGCTATGTCTGCCGTTCGAAGCAAAGACTGTTCGGCAATATCACTTTCTTCTATGGATTCATAATCCTCGTCAGCCGCCTCTTCGGTTTCTTCCTCAAATAAAAGCCGTCCTGTCGGCAATTCCATATCCGTTAGGACTTCATCCGCATAAATGCTGTTGTTTTTTTCTGAAAATGCAAATATCAGACTGCAAAAAATTACCGTCAATATTTCTATTTTTAATTTTGCTCTTTTCATAACATCCTTATCCTTACCTGCCGCTCATTTATCAGTCACAATCTTCTTCCCTGATTTTAAGAAAACTGTTCATTTTTCATGGCACTTTATGTCCATTATACCTTCCCGCTCGTCATCAAACAAGTCTTATCCACCATATCCTTTGTATTTTTCCCCGATCTTTTCTGTCAGGATTCTGCGATCAGTTCCGAAAGCGGTGCAAATGTATATCCCATCTCCTCCCATTTGGTCAAAAGTTCATCTAAGATCTCCTCATTCGTCTTTGAAGTGCTGTGCAGCAAAACGATTGCTCCCGGATGGATCCTGGTCAGCAGTTTATCAAATGCTTCCTCCTTCGTCGGCTGGTTATCGACATTCCAGTCCACATAGGCAAGGCTCCAGAAAAATGTATTGTATCCGAGTTCTTTTGCCATCTTTAGATTTTCCGTGCTGTATTTTCCCTGTGGCGGACGGTAATATTTGATCATTTCTTTTCCCGTGATCGACTGGTATAACGATGCGACATCATCGATTTCCTTTTGGAATGAAGCCAGCTCCGATATGGATGACATATCCGGGTGATGATAAGTATGATTGCCAACGGCATGCCCCTCTTCCGTCATGCGCTTTACGATATCCGGCGCTGACTCAAGGAAATGTCCCACGACAAAAAAGGTCGCTTTTGCATTGTGTTTCTTTAATGCATCCAGGATCGGTTCTGTATTTCCATTTTCATACCCGCAGTCAAAGGTCAGATAAATCGTCTTTTTATTTTTATCGCCCACATACCATGCGTTGTATTTTTTTAATTCATCCGCTGTCACATTGCCGGTCGGCTGGGTTCCCTCCGCTCCAAAGCCCAGTCCCCAGTTATCTGCCTGATTCTGGACAGACACTGCCTCCACTGTTTTTTTCATCTGCTGTTTCTGCAGCGAACCTGCGCCCCAGCCTAAAAAGAACATAAAAACAAACAGTGCCGTCACTTTTAAAATTTTCTTTTTGTTATGGTTCATGTTTTTCCCTTCCATCCCGATTATTGATATTGCATAACGTCTACGCATCGCAATCATGCATGAATGCTATACTTTACAATATTTCTTTTTGTATTCTATGTGGGAAGGCGCATGTACCATGCCCGGAAATATTGATCCGGAAAATCTGTTACAAAAAAAGTACTGTATACTGACATTTTTATTTTTGTCACATACAATACTTTTCTTATCTGTATTCTTTTAAAAATTCTCTGCTCAGACTGCAATGCAAATCTTTTCTTTGCCCTTACTCATAGCGCAATGCATCGATGACTTCCATCTTTGAAGCCTTGTTCGCCGGATAATATCCGAAAAATACACCGGTCAGCATAGAGAAGAACAGTGAAAGCATGATCGCCGTTACAGAAGGATGCACCGTCATAATAATATAATTTGCATACTGAGAGTACATATTCTGAATGACAAATCCTGCCACTTTTCCAAGCAGTGCCCCGATTCCTATACCAATCAGTATACCGATGATACCTCCGATCAGACAAAGCATGATCGCCTCTATGACAAACTGCATACGGATGGTACGTCTTTTGGCACCAAGCGCCATACGGACACCGATCTCTCTTGTACGCTCCGTGATGGACACCAGCATGATATTCATAACGCCGACACCACCCACGATCAGTGAAATCGCTGCAATACCGGAAACCGCGATCGTGATCACGTTGAGTACCGTATTGATCATGCCAAGATCAGATGCCATATTGTATGCACTGACGTGGAAATTTTTGTTGTTTGCATACATCTCATCAAAATAAGATAAAACATCCGTTGTTGCCTGATTGACATCTGCAAGAGGATCGATCATAAGATTAAAATAATCATAACCAGTCCTGTCAGTCCCCTGCAGTTTAAAACAGGTCTGAAGAGGGATCATCAATTCTGTTACACGGTCTTTTTCCGGTATGGACGTGTCCACTTTTCCAAATAATGCTTGGTTATATACATAAACGCCAACTACAACAAAATCAAAAATTCCGCCATCCGATGTTGCAACAGAAAGTGTTTCACCGATCGGATCTTTACCTGCAAAGTATCTCTCTGCCATCGTATCTGCAATCAGGCATACTCTCTTTTTCCCCTGATTATCTGCCTTTGTCAGATTTCTTCCGGCATGCATTTCCAGTTTCATATACTCTAAATATTCCGGTGTGATACCATCAATATTGACATTTGCATAATTCTTGGAATCAGCATCATCTTTAATGGTTCCTGAACCAAGATAGTTCTGTGCTGCAACACCTGTTACCTCATCCGGATATTTTTCAATCAATCCATCGATCATATCCTGTGTGACATAATCGCTGTCTGTCATATCCGGCTGTTCCCAGGTAGCCCAGTCTTCATCATTTTCTGGATAACGTGCCTCGACATACGCCTGTACCATATTTCCACCAAGTGAATTCATGGTTGCCGTCAGCGTACTCTGTATGGAACCACCGATCGTCGTGATAATGATCACCGAACTGATACCGATGATGATTCCAAGCATCGTCAGAAGCGAACGCATCTTGTTGCTGGAAATACTCGTGATTGCCTCTTTGATATTTTCCCAAAACATTAATGTTCACCTCCATTATCTGCCACGATCTGTCCATCTAACAGAGTAACGATACGCTCTGTCTCCTGCGCGAGTTCCTGGGAGTGTGTGATCAGAACAATTGTTTTTCCCTGCTCCTCATGAAGCTTATGGAATAAGTCCATGACCATATGTCCTGTCTTAGAATCAAGTGCTCCGGTCGGCTCATCCGCAAGAATGATCGCCGGATCATTGATCATTGCCCTTGCAATTGCAACACGCTGTTTCTGACCACCGGAAAGCTCATTCGGTCTGTGATCCGCACGGTCTTCCATTCCTACCATTTTAAGCATTTCCATGGCATGTTCTTTTCCGTTTTTGGAATGTTCTTCTCCATATAGTAATGGAACCATAACATTTTTTAATGCATTGGCTCTCGGAAGGAGATTAAAGTTCTGAAATACAAAACCAATCCTGCGGTTTCTGATCGCACTCCGTACTTCATCCGACATTCCATTGACATCCTGTCCCTCCAGATAATAATCTCCCTGTGTCTGGCGGTCGAGGACTCCTATAATATTCATAAGTGTACTCTTACCGGAACCGGATTCACCGACGATGGAAACAAATTCCCCTTTATTTACGGTAAGGTTGATTCCATGTAAAATTTCAAGTTCATTTGGTTTTCCCAAATAATATGTCTTAACGATATTTTCCATTCGGATTACTGGTTCACTCACTACTCATTTCCCTCCACGCTGGTGCTCATACCTTCTGCATCTGAGGTTTCATCTGTAGATGCGCCTGTTCCCATATCCTGCTCGGAATACATCTGTTCCGGTGTAAACTGCTGTCCTTCTGTCACCGTTCCGGAGTAATCATAAATTAATTTATCTCCTTCTGCCAGATCTCCACCGGTTACTTCCGTATAGTAATCTACTTCTTCACCAACTGTGATATTCTTCTTCACCGCTGTAGCAGAACCGTCTGCATTTGCCTCTGCAACAAGTACGTATGTATTTCCGTCATCATCCGTCTTGACAAGATCATAAGGAATCGCTAATACTTCACCTTTTTCCTTGATCATGACTTTTGCTTTTACTTCCATACCGACAAGTAATTCTTTGTTATCTAAAGATATCTCTACGGAATATCCTCCGGATGTTGTCTGTCCGTCAGATCCCGTGGACTGTCCTTTGACACGTACCACTCTGGTCACAGTTCCATTAATGGTCTCATCTCCCATGGCATCCGCTGTTACAGTTGCTTTCATTCCCTCTTCAATCTTTAAAATATCAGCTTCTTCCACAGTTGCCACCATTTTTAAAGAACTGGTATCTTCGATCGTTACAAGTGGTGTTTTTGAATCTGCATTAACATCTCCGACAGAAACATTGACTGCCGTCACAACTCCACCGCAAGGTGCTGTAATATTGCAATCTTCTAACTGTTCTTTTAAATCTGTCAGTTTATCTTTGGAAGATGAATCCGATCCTTTATACTTGTCAAGTTCTACCGCACGCTGTGCATCCTCGATCGTACGGTTCGTGGTCTCTAATACTTTCTGGTAATCTTCCTCAGCAGTAGTAACTGCTTTCTGTGCAGCTAACAAAGACTGAAATTCTGCATCCGATTTATCTTCACTCTTATCCCACATAATACTCTGTGCGTTATAAGCATCCTTTGCATCATCAATTGCTTTCTGTGCAGCTGCAAGCTGTGTCTGCTGATCTTCTTTTGCACGACTGACTGTTTCTGCTGTCTGCTGTGAATTAATACTGTCTGTCGCATTTGTATCAGACATATTTTTTTCGAGATCCGCAATCTGATCCTGAATCGTAGAGGAATCTAATGTACATAATACATCTCCCTCTTTTACAATATCTCCGACCTGAACATTAACTGCTGTGATTTCTGCTAACGCTTTTGAAGTTGCATTATTCTTCGTGATACCCGATACAGTACCTTTTAATGAAATCGTATCAGATAAATCTCTCTTCTGTACCGGCTCCACCTCTACTGTATTGACTGCTGTTGCTACCTGGCTTGTCATTTTCTTTACTGAACTTCCAATGATCGCAGCTACAACGACCAGAACCACAAGCACAATAATAACTACTTTTTTCTTTCCCTTTTTCGGTTTTGTCTTGTTACCCATTTTTATTACTCCCTTTTTTTATTCGATTTACGGTGATTGTATCATTATCTATCTGCCAAAAAAAGGCACTTAAGCAAATATTAAGAAATCTTAAGTTTTCCATCCGTAAATCTTTCTTTTTTGTATTACTGTAATAATACAGTGGTTTTGTTGGAGTGTCAAGACATTTTTCCGTATTTGGTATAATTTTGCATACCAGTTTTCCCTGTCTTTTAGAATCTACCGTATTCTTTCATCGTATCATGTGCAAAACCGTCACATGATCCAATTCACCGTTCGTCAATCATGCAAGCATGTTGACTCACTTGCGTTCATTATATCCCGGAAACAGAGCATCATTTCCCGTGTCAGACTAAGTCCCTCCGGATCATCCGGGACATCCTCAAAATCAACCCATTCTGCGCAGGCAAGTTCCTCCTCATCCAGTCTCATCGCATCTCCCTCATCATCCAGTTCACAAAAATAGCCAAGAAGAAGATTGCTGTCAAATCCCCAAGGCTGACTCTTGTAATAACGGATATTTTTTACGGAAAGCCCAACCTCTTCCTTCACTTCCCTCGCCACCGTTTCCTCCGCAGTTTCACCGATTTCGGTAAAGCCGGCAATCAGTGCATATCTTTTATATTCACGGTTTGCATATTTTGTCATGAGGATTTTTCTGCCGTTTGTCACGCCCACGATCACTGCCGGTGCTATTTTCGGGAAAACCATGTTGTTACAGTCCGGACATGAAAGCATCCGGAGTTTTTCACTATGTACCAGTTTATGCCCACATCTCCCACAATAAACATTATCGCGGTACCAGACATACAGATGCCATGCGGTCGCAGCTGCAAGCACCCGCTCTTTCGGCTGCATGGTGCGTGTCTCAAACATTTTATAGTATACAAATCCCGGCACCTCTATCCCTTCCCCCGGATCTGTCAGAAAATAATCATCCTCCCCGATGGAAAAAAGATAAACGCATACAGGGATTTCCTTTCCCATCCCACGACAGATTTCAGAAAGTTCTTTATAGGTCAGATAACACACCTGACCATCATTTTTTGCCAGAATACGGTTATCTTTAAAGATCATAAGAAAACTGTCTGCCTGTGGTACCTTTTTGTGATATTCATTACTAAGATGCATCGGAAATATATCCTGAATCATTGTATTTTTCTCCTTTATCTGCATTTATTCTGACAGAACCTGAAACAAATCACACCTAAAATCTAATCTTCTTTGTGCCATCATTCAAAAAACGGATGATATTTCGCTTTGAAATACCATCCGTCCTGTCATATTATTTAACCTTTTTTAATATGTTTATGTGTAAACAGATGATCCTGACAATATTCATAATTGCCGTCACACTTTGAACAGAAACGGAACTCTAAATTCGGATCATCAAGTTCTGTCCTGCCACAAATCGCACATTTGTGCTTGGTAATGCCGGAACCCGGTCTGGGTTGACGCATCTGGGACTTGAACTGCTGTCTCCTGTGTATTTCATGCGGCGAATAACGTTTGAAATTCCGCGTTGAAAAGAAGAAAATGATAAAATTGAGCAGGGACATAAAGATTGCCACTCTGCCGGCCCATCCACTGACAATAAACTCATAAAGCGTCAGTATCGCATAAACAATCGCCATCCATTTCATCTTGATTGGGATAATGAAGTAAAGCATTACCTGCATATCCGGATACATCACGGCAAATGCAAGAAAAATGGACATATTGATATAGTTTGTGGAAAATCCCGACGCAATCGAATAAGATAACTGTGCCGCCAGTGCAGGCATCTGCGAAATTACAGATGCATTCATTGCATAATAAATACCGTACAGAACAAATGCACCGATCACGGTAAATATCATTCCACCGAAAATATAGACATTAAACCGGAAGGTTCCCCAGGTACGTTCCAGTGCCATGCCAAGCTGGTAATAAAACAATGCCATGATCAGTAAGAAGATCAGATTGGACTCTGTCGGCATAAACACCCATGTCACCAGTCTCCAGATCTGTCCATGTAAAATATGATAGGGACTGAGTGTCAGATAGCTTAAAATACCAGGCGATACGGTTCCGAATACATAGCCGATCGTATAGGCTCCGATCAGCCATATAATAAGGTTTGGAACAGCGTAACGACCAATTTTACGTTCTAATTTATTTAACCAGTTCATCGGATAAAACCCTAACCTTTCTTTGAAAACACTACTTTTTTCAGTATATCCGTATGCCTGTGCTTTGTCAATCCAGGCTGATTTTATTCATAAAAAGTTTATATTTTTCCCCGATTTGCACATTGTCTTTTGTAAAATCATGTCGTATAATGTACTTTGCTTGGCTTTTGCCCGGCATTCTTTTTAATAAGAAGAAACAGCCACTTTATTTATATATTATCCGGATTTTCCGGAGTTACTGACTGGAGGAAATTATGGAAAATAATACGCTTCACAAACTTGGAATTGATATCGGTTCTACCACCGTAAAGGTTGCTGTGCTCGACGAGCATGACAATCTGCTCTTTTCCGATTATGAAAGACATTTTGCCAACATACGGGAAACGCTTTCTTCTCTGATCCAGAAAGCATTCGATCAGCTCGGTGACCGGAAGGTTGCTCCAATGATCACCGGTTCCGGCGGACTTACACTTGCAAAGCACTTAGATGTTCCTTTCGTACAGGAAGTTATCTCTGTGTCTACCGCCTTACAGCACTATGCTCCACAGACAGACGTTGCGATCGAGCTCGGCGGTGAAGACGCAAAAATTATTTATTTTGAGGGCGGTAACGTTGAACAGCGTATGAACGGTATCTGCGCAGGCGGTACCGGTTCTTTTATTGACCAGATGGCTTCCCTGATTCAGACAGATGCCTCCGGTCTGAATGAATATGCGAAAAATTACAAAGCAATCTACCCGATTGCAGCCCGCTGCGGTGTTTTTGCCAAAACAGACATCCAGCCTCTGATCAACGAAGGTGCCACAAGAGAGGATCTCTCTGCTTCTATTTTCCAGGCGGTGGTAAACCAGACGATCAGTGGTCTTGCCTGTGGTAAGCCGATCCGCGGCCACGTTGCATTCTTAGGTGGTCCGCTCCACTTTTTATCTGAGTTAAAAGTTGCATTTATCCGCACCTTAAACTTAGATGATGAGCATGCGATCACGCCGGACAATTCGCACCTTTATGCAGCGATCGGTTCTGCCTTAAACTGCAAACCGGAACAGAATACCACTCTCTCTTCCATGCTTGAGAAATTAAACTCTGATATACATATGGAATTCGAGGTAGCACGTCTTGATCCGTTATTTAAAGATCAGGCAGAATACGATACCTTCCGTGCCCGCCACGACGGACACAATGTAAAGACAGGTGATCTTTCCACCTACGAAGGCAACTGTTATCTCGGTATCGACGCCGGTTCCACAACAACAAAGATCGCTCTCGTCGGCGAGGACGGTTCCCTGTTGTATTCATTTTACAGCAACAACAACGGAAGCCCGCTTTCCACTGCGATCCGTTCCATCAAGGAGATCTATGAAAAACTTCCGGCAAATGCACATATCGTACACTCCTGCTCTACCGGTTACGGTGAAGCTCTCTTAAAAGCAGCGCTGATGTTAGACGATGGTGAAGTAGAAACGGTAGCACATTATTATGCAGCGGCATTTTTTGATCCTGAGGTAGACTGTATCTTAGACATCGGTGGTCAGGATATGAAATGTATCAAGATCAAGAACCAGACGGTAGACAGTGTACAGTTAAACGAAGCCTGTTCTTCCGGCTGTGGTTCTTTTATCGAAACATTTGCAAAATCCTTAAACTTTTCTGTACAGGACTTCGCAAAAGAAGCTTTATTTGCCAAAAACCCGATTGATCTTGGAACACGCTGTACTGTATTCATGAACTCTAAAGTAAAGCAGGCACAGAAAGAAGGTGCTTCCGTGGCAGATATCTCTGCCGGACTTGCCTACTCCGTCATTAAAAATGCTTTATTTAAGGTTATCAAGCTCTCCGATGCAAGTGAACTCGGAAAAAATATCGTAGTACAGGGTGGTACTTTTTACAATGATGCCGTGCTCCGCAGTTTTGAAAAGATTTCCGGCTGTGAATGTGTCCGTCCGGATATCGCAGGTATCATGGGTGCTTTCGGAGCTGCTCTCATCGCAAGAGAACGTCATGAAGCTGACTATCAGACAACGATGCTTTCCATCGACGAGATCAATGCATTAACTTTTGATACCAAACTTGCAAGATGTCAGGGTTGTACCAACCACTGTCTGCTGACGATCAACCGTTTCTCCGGAAACCGCCAGTATATCACGGGAAACCGCTGTGAGCGCGGTGTCGGCGGCGTAAAAAACAAAGAAAATATTCCGAACTTATTTGAATACAAGAATAAACGCTTATTCGACTACCCTTCCTTAAAGCCGGAAGAAGCCCCGCGTGGAACGGTAGGTATCCCAAGAGTTTTAAATATGTACGAGAATTTCCCGTTCTGGGCTACTTTTTTCAAAAAACTCGGATTTTCCGTTGTACTGTCACCACAGTCCACCAGAAAAATCTATGAGCTCGGCATTGACTCAATTCCAAGTGAATCCGAGTGTTATCCGGCAAAACTTGCACATGGACATATGACCTGGCTGATCCATCAGAATGTAGACTTTATTTTCTACCCATGTGTTCCTTATGAGCGTAATGAATTCCCGGATTCCAACAACCATTACAACTGCCCGATCGTAACTTCCTACGCGGAAAATATCAAAAATAACGTGGAAGATATTACTTCCGGCAAAGTACGTTTCTATAACCCATTCATGGCATTTACCAGTGAAGAGACATTATCCTCACAGCTTGTAAAAACATTTACTGCACCGGAATTTGCCATCCCGGAATCAGAGATCCGCGACGCTGTTTCCGAAGGTTACAAAGAACTTGCAGTTGTCCGCATGGAAATGCAGAAAAAAGGTGAAGAAGTCTTAGCTTATATGGAGAAAACCGGCAAACGCGGTATTGTATTAGCAGGACGTCCATACCATGTTGACCCTGAGATCAACCACGGTATCCCGGAACTGATCAGTTCCTATGGTATTGCCGTACTGACTGAGGACTCCGTTTCTCACCTTCATCAAGTGGAACGCCCTCTGATCGTTATGGATCAGTGGATGTATCATTCCCGTCTGTATGCGGCTGCAAACTTTGTAAAAACCAGGGATGACCTTGATCTGATCCAGTTGAACTCCTTCGGTTGTGGCTTAGACGCAGTTACCACCGACGCAGTCAACGACATCCTGACAAAATCAGGCAAGATCTACACATGCTTAAAGATTGATGAGGTTAACAACTTAGGTGCTGCAAGGATTCGTATCCGTTCCCTGCTCTCCGCCATCCGTGTGCGTGAGAAGAAACAGACAAAACGGACAATTATTCCTTCCAACTATAACAGAGTTGTTTTCACGGAAGAGATGCGTAAAAATTATACAATTCTCTGTCCGCAGATGTCACCGATCCACTTTGAGCTGTTAGAACCTGCATTCTGTGCAGCCGGTTATAACCTGGTGGTACCGGATGTTCCAAGCCGCACCTGTGTGGATGTCGGATTAAAATATGTAAATAATGATGCCTGCTATCCGTCACTGATTGTGGTCGGACAGCTTATGAGTGCTGTTATGTCCGGAAATTATGACATGAACAAAACCGCGATCCTGATCTCGCAGACCGGCGGAGGCTGTCGTGCCAGCAACTACATCGGTTTTATCCGTCGTGCTCTTGAAAAAGCAGGATATCCGAATGTACCGGTAATCTCCATCAACTTAAGCGGACTTGAAAGCAATCCTGGCTTTAAACTGACGCCTTCACTGATCCAGCACGGACTATATGCATTAGAGTTTGGCGATATTTTCCTTCGCTGTCTGTACCGCACACGTCCTTATGAAGCAGTAAAAGGATCTGCGAATGCACTGCATGAGAAATGGAAAAAAGAAGTAATCTCCTTTATCACACAAGATAAACTGTTGTCCCACCGCAAATTTAAGCAGATGTGCCGTCAGATCATCCGCGATTTTGACAACCTTGACCGTGTAGATGTGAAAAAACCGCGTGTCGGCGTCGTTGGAGAGATCTTAGTAAAATTCCATCCTGCTGCAAACAACGATTTAGTCGGATTGTTAGAATCCGAAGGCGCAGAAGCTGTCGTGCCGGATCTGACCGACTTCCTGCTCTACTGCTTCTATAACACCGGATTTAAGGCTGACAACCTCGGTTTCAGCAAAAAGTCCAAACGCATTGGACGACTTGGCATCAATTTCTTTGAATGGTTAAGAAGCGCTGCCAGAGATGAATTTGAAAAGAGTAAGCATTTTGATCCGCCTGCTCATATCGACGATCTTGCAAATTATGCAAGAGATATCGTATCCGAAGGTAACCAGACCGGTGAAGGATGGTTCTTAACCGGCGAGATGATGGAGCTGATCCACAGTGGTACACCAAACATCGTCTGTACACAGCCATTTGCCTGCCTGCCGAACCACGTTGTAGGAAAAGGTGTTATCAAAGAGCTGCGCCACCGTTTCCCGGAATCAAATATCGTTGCCATTGACTACGATCCGGGTGCAAGTGAAGTAAACCAGTTGAACCGTATCAAACTGATGCTCTCAACTGCAAACAAAAATCTTGCAAAGCAATCTTTATAAATCACACACAGATTTATCATCATGCATTACCGTTTTCACAGCCGCGCTTATAGGGTGCGGCTGTTTTTCTTTTGTGTCTCTGTAAATATTATTTCCAGACAGCATAATAATTCCGGTTCTGTTCGACCGGCTGTGAAAAATCTGCCTCATATCCCTTGTCGTCCTGCCAGCCTGCGAACTCCCTGTCTTTGTATTCCGGCACTGCGGGTGCACTGATCGTATCTCCTTCCGTCACACAGTACTTTTTATAACATTCACTGTTATCTGCATCTTTATAAAACTGTACATAATATTTCTGAATTTCTACTATTTGCAACTTGTCTGCCAATACAGTCCGGCTGCATTTCACAGTACCGGTTTTTCCATTCGGATGCACAAACGTTCTATCTACTCCCACAGAAAATAGTCCCTTCTCCTTATCAGCTCCCATGATCCGCATTACAATACCGGTTTGGGCATCCAGCTCCTTTGCAATCTGTTCTGTCACATCCGCGGTAAATTCCTGATTATCGGCTACATTATACAACTGTTTTATCTTTACATTACAAAGTATATTTTCTACAACCGCCGGAAGCTGGCTTTCCAGCTCTGTAGCGTAATTCATACGGCCGGTTACCGTTAATATTATCAGAATTGTTATTGCACCAATTACGATTCCAATCATCATAGTTATCATGTTTTTCACTTTTCCCACCCTTTATCTGTCATTCATTTACCGGTATATTTACCACGGCATATCTGACTCTGTTATCATGATCTTCTGTCATCACACTTACTTCATACACCCCCGGCATCTGAAAATCCAATTTATTTTCCAGCACTGTTCCATCGGGTGAAATAACTTTCATCAACTGTATCTGCAATTCATTTTCTGCATAATCCCACGCCTTTATAATATCTGTCATCTGATATGTTCCAATTTTCAGATATCCTGTTATGGCTGTTTCAAAATGGGGTGGTGCTTTTTGTG
>ERZ773103.3028-NODE-3028-length-14371-cov-3.421975_pt1 | contig 14371 bp, 11 predicted proteins | sample MGYA00511118_ERZ773103 | MGnify/ENA primary metagenome ERZ773103 (study PRJEB29015, sample SAMEA2737821) | human gut metagenome | biome: human gut; feature: human-associated habitat; material: faeces | place: China | collected 2012 ... | reverse complement strand
CAATATACTCCTCAAACAATGTACGTCCCTGCGGTGTGGCAGATTGACGGCTCAATCCCATGGAATCTGTAAGGAAATTGATGCATCGAAGCAGATCCTGCTTGTATGAGGGAAAGGAGAAGAAGGGATCGGAAAAATCCACCTGTGTCCGCTGGAGCAAAATCTGTCCTGCCTTTTCATAATTTCCACTTACGGTATAATTATAAAATTTCCGTTCCAGCTCAGAGCGGTAAATCTGCGTTCGAGAGGGCACACCAACATCCCCCAGCGAACTGCTGGTTACAACGCAGCCACACTCCGAGACGCTCTCCAGCAGACCACTGGCCTGCACAAAGGCATAGTTGAGTGCACTGACCCCGTGGCATGGATCGGATATGGCCGCACAGTAGCAAAGGCCATACTGTTCAGATAAGCTGACGAGCATTTGAGAAACAGCTTTGTCAATCTCCAGTACACATTGAGCCGGCTTCTGCCCGTCCCGCTCCTCCACATTGACCAGAATGATCTGCTTCCCATTGATGTTTGTGATATGAAAATCCGGGAAGGATCCCAGATACTGCTCACAGAGCTGCCTTCGAATCAGTCCAATCTGCTCCATCAAGGCATAATCCGGCGTATGGCTGCTCCGGGAAAGAAATGTGTTTTCGTCCACCACCTTTGTAATAATCACGCAGAACCATTCGGTGGAAAAATGCAGATCATATTGGTGCAGGAGTTTTTTCAGTCTCTCGCCACTTGGCACTTCGTTTTGCAGCAGATTCTTTAGTATGTTCTCCTGAAGCAGGCTTCCGGTGTGCGCCAGCTGCGATTTCTGCCGCAAGACCGTGCGGTACAGCTTCCAGATGACGCAGAAAGCCAGCAGAAATAACATCAAAAATGCCCCCACCGCAGCACTGAGCAGGCCGTAACACAGGGACAGGAAAAGGATACCAGCCGCAGCTGCAACAGAAAACAATAGCAGGGGCCACGGATGCGTTTGAAGTAATTTCTTCACGTTTTCACCTCCATCTGCTGGATACGGCAGTTTTTTGCAACTTTTTGCTTATTATACGAAAATTCGTTGAAATTTGCAAGGGATTTGCTGCATATTTGACATAGGGATGCATTTTTGACAATCTGCATTTCACCGGAAAATATGCTGCTTTTTTCGTCAAAAATGCGAGCTGTGTGAAAAAAGCAAGCGTTGCAATCCAGTATAAAACAGTTCAAAATAAAAGCATCTCAGCCACAGCTGGAAAATAAAACGAAGGAGCGTTTGCAACATGAAAAAAGAAAAGTTATTCTCTCTGCTGCTGGCAGCCTGTATGCTCATCGGTCTGCTCAGTGCCTGCGGCGGCACATCGTCCGGCGCTTCCACCAGCGGAAGTGCATCGTCCGGTGCTTCAGCCGATGCCGACACAACATCTTCCATTGAAAACTCAGCGGTGGAAGCCACAGCTTCCGCCCAGCCCGCAGAGCAGACCGGCGATACAGCAGATCTGCATTCCTCCGCTCAGGAGGGAACCCCGGGTGAATCCATCAGCTACCCCATCGGAGACGGCAGTCAGGAACTGAGCATGTTTATGCTCTTTACCCTCAGCAATTATTTTGACTCCCCCGCAGACAGCGTCTATTGGCAGGCCTTTGAGGAAGCAACCGGCGTCAACGTCAACTTCACGCCGACAGATAATGAAAGTCAGGCCGAGAAATTCTCGCTGATGGTGGCCTCCGGGGACTACACCGATCTCATGCACAACTTCAATAACCTCTATTCCGCAGGACTGGACAACGCAGTGGAGCAGGAGATCATTCTCCCGCTGAACGACTATATGGATTGCCTGCCGGATTACATGGCAGCAATTTCACAAAACGACACTATGTCTAAGGCAGCCGTCACCGACGACGGAAACTACGCAGTCGTGCGGGGCTTTTATGACTGCATTTCCTATACCAATTATGGTCTGGTAATCCGTCAGGACTGGCTGGATGACTTGAATATGGAAGTTCCGCATACCTACGATCAGCTCTATGACGTTATGAAAGCATTTGTCAGTGAAAAGGGCGCATCCTACGGTGTCTTTGTTCCCTATACCGGCGTAATCTTTGGCGATTATCTGGTAGCGGGCTATGGTGTGTCCGGTTTCACCTTTGATGCAACCCGTTCTCCCTTCTATCAGGTGGACGGTGAGGTAAAATTTGGCGCCATTGAGGACGGCATGAAGGACTACCTGACCATGATGCATCAGTGGTACGATGAGGGACTGGTGGACCATGACTTCACCTCTTATACCGCAAACTTCACCTATCCAGATGACAGCGACATTACCAATGAAGAAGTCGGAATCTGGGGCTGTATTACGGGCCTGATCTCCGCATATCCCACATGGTTTGATGAAGGCTCCAGCTTCCAGCTCAGTGCTATGGCAGACATGGTCAAGGAAGAGGGCGATATGAACCATTTCTCCTACGCCCGTGATCTGTCTCTGGGCGGCACCGGAATTGCGATCTCTGCCAACTGCGAGGATCCGGAGCTGGCCGCAAAGTTCCTCAATTATAATTTTACAGACGAAGGATACCTTCTCAACAACTATGGCGTTGAGGGTGTCTCCTATGAATATGTGGACGGCAAGCCTCAGTTTACCGAAGCGGTAACCGCCAATGAAACCATGCCAACCAACTATGCACTGGCTTACTATGCGCAGTCCACCAACGGTGCTTTTATCATTGACAGCCATCGAATGGACAGCACCTACAATGACGTACAGCTGGGTGCAGCAGCAATCTGGGATTCCGTTACAGACGGCGCTTACGACTATCCCAGCTTTGTTACTCTGACCTCCTCTGAAAGTGAGTCCTTCTCTAAGACATATTCTGATATCAACAGCTATGTGCAGGAGATGATCCTGAAGTTTATCATCGGTGAGGAATCTCTGGACAACTGGGACAGCTACGTGGAAAATGTAAAGGCCATGGGCATTGACACCTGCATTGAAATTAAGCAGGACGGCTACGACCGCTACATGGAACGCTAAGGCTGGAAGGAGTAGTTCAATGAAGGTAACATATTCACATTTGCTTTCGCCGATTCAAATTGGCTCCCATACCATTCGAAATCGGATCATCGCATCCAATGCGCCGCCTCATTTTATCTGCGGAGCAGAAAATGCACCGGAAGATGCCTTCCTTACATACTATGGAAATCTTGCAAAGAACGGCGCAGGCATTGTGGTGGTAACGGATTGGTCAACAAACCAGAAAAGCTCCCCTGCTCTGGATGTGCAACGGTATCCCTACTATGATATCAGCGATCCCGCCGTAACCAACAACCTTTCTCTGCTGGCCGAAAGCGTACACTACTATCGCTCTAAGATTCTGATCTCCAAGCTGGGTTCCTTCCCGGATGGCTATGACGTGTGTGATTGTGACGCACCGGCAAAGCCGCGTCCCGGAACCTCCGGCGGCCCTCTTCGGGCCGCCACTGAGGAGATCATGGATGCCTCCATTCAGAAGCTTCTGGACGTCTTTGCGGTCTATCAGACCTGCGGTTTTGACGGGGTATCCCTGCATATGTCTTATCAGAGCTTTTTCGGCGGCAGCTTTCTTTCTCCGCTGACCAATCATCGTACAGATGAATACGGTGGTTGTCTGAAGAATCGTGCACGATTCCCATTGCGGCTGTGCCGTGCAATCAAAGAGCGATTTGGAACAGACTTTCTGGTTGAGGTACTCATCAGTGGTGAGGAACGTGCAGGCGGTATCTCCGTAGATGACACCATAGAATTTGCCAAGCTGGCGGAAGGATTAATTGACATTCTCCAGATTCGGGCAATGGATATCGAGCTCTCCCATCCCACCGGCTACAACTCCGTAGACAGAGCGCCGGTCACACTCCATGTGGCCGAAGCCGTCAAAAAGAGCGGAACCGGCATCGTCATTGCACCGGTCGGCGGTTATCAGGATCTTTCCTTTAACGATCAAATCATTGCAGAAGGAAAGTGCGATATGATAGCCATGGCACGGAGCTTTATTGCAGACCCGGACTACAGAGAAAAGGCCTATCAAGGTCGTGGCGATGATGTTGTCCCCTGTGTCCGCTGTAACAAATGCCACGTGGCACATATGAAAGGGCCATGGATCAACGTTTGTTCTGTAAACCCCACCTATGGCATTGCGCACCGGCTGGAACGGCTGAACAAACCGTCTCAGGGCGGAAAGCGCATTGCCATAATCGGCGGCGGCCCGGCGGGCATGCGCGCAGCACTGTACGCTGCCGAAGTTGGTCATCAGGTAACCCTGTATGAAAAGTCAGACAAGCTGGGCGGTCAGCTATTCCATGCAGATTATGCCGCATTTAAGTGGCCGCTGAAAAAATACAAGGACTGGCTGGTGGCACAGCTGAAAAAGCAGCCCGTAGAGCTTCGGCTTGGTACCCTGCCCGCTCCGGAGGAAATCGAAGCGCAAGGATATGATGTTGTCATTGCAGCCACCGGCGCAACACACCGTCTCCCGCCCATTGCCGGAATCAACAGCAGCATTCGCACCCCCATTGAGGTGTTTGGACATGCACAGGAACTGGGCGAATCCGTCATTGTAATCGGTGGTGCGGAAACCGGAACGGAAACAGCGCTTTATCTGGCAGAGGAAGGGCACAAGGTCACGATTCTCTGCCGAAAGGACCGGCTGGCCTACGATGCAACATTGATCCACTTCTACTTCAGCATGATGGAGCGCTGCCAACAAAACCCAAACCTGACGATTGTGCTTCAGGCAGAAACCACTAGAATTGACGGAAACACTGTGTACTATACCGACAAAAATGGGGCACATAAAATTCATGCGGATACCATTGTTGCCAGCGGCGGCGTGGAACCCAATATGGATGCGGCCCTAGCCTATTGGGGCACAGCCCCGGTATTCCATATGATTGGAGACTGCGCCGAAAAGCACGGTAATTTGCAAAAGTGCAATCGCATGGCATATGCAGCGACCCACACCCTGTAAGGAGGAATCATGGAACCAGTATTGATTGATTTGGCAGAACTGGGACGAGAAGCCGGTGTTCCGGAGCTGGAACGAATTGCTCCCAATGGGATACATGTAACCTTCCAGTCATGGAATGGCACGTACGTGCAAAAAATCATAACCCATCTGCAAAAAATTCAGCCTGAAAAGCTGATTTTGACGGGTCATGTGGATCCATGGGTCACGATGTCCGTCATACTGTCCCTGAACGCATCAGAGCTCTATTCCCGTGTTCCCGCCGGCGACATGCGACTGGAACCGCTGCCCAGAGGCATGTACGACACCGATATTATAACAATGCACCAGACAGACGGGGATGTCTTTCTTACCTTTGATGGTAATGCATTGGAAAAGAAAAGTGGCAGTCCGGAAAAGGTCCGTATGGATCAGGTCGTGCTCCCGGATGTGGGACCAGGGAAAAACATCTACCTTGTGGCAGACGGAAAATTTCCACATCAGCTGGCCGTGGCCTACAGCCTGTCGAGGGAATGTAAGCGCTTCTATATGGGCACCTCATCCTCCCCCAGCTGCAACACCGGCGTTTACTACTGCTGCAAGGGCATCAATGAATCAATCGGCGATACCATCGCCAGAAAAACTCTCTGAGAAAGAAGGTATTATTATGGAAATGAAAGAACAGTTGGAGCAGCTCTCCGCCCGTATGGATCACTTGGAGCACGAAAATGCCCGTTTGGATGCGGTGGTGCAGATTCAGAACATTATGTCTCTCTACTCCTATTATCATGCATCCAACATGCATAAGGCCTGCGCCGAGCTGTTTGCCCGACATACCCCCGGCGTGGCCGTAGATATCCCGCATATCGGTGTATATGACAGCGGTTATGAAGGGATCATTCGCTGCTATGAAATCGCCCACGAGTCCCTCACCCCCACAGAGGAGTCGAAAAAGGGCATGATGATGCTGCGCCCCTTTACCACGCCCGTCATTCAGGTAGCCGCAGACGGAAAGACCGCCAAAGGGCTCTGGCTCTCCCCGGGTCTGACCACAGGCGGCAATCCCCAGATAGGCTATCAGGCAAGCTGGGCATGGATCAAATACGGCTGTGACTTCGTTCTGGAAGAGGACGGCTGGAAAATCTGGCACCTGCGGGTCTATGGAATCTTCATGACCCCCTTTGAAGAGTCATGGGTCACCTCCTCCCAGAAGGTCATCCCGCCGGAGGAGCTGGAGAAAAAGAAGAAGATGATGGCAGAACGTGAAAAAAATCGCCCTGCCGGTGCTGCACCTGACAGAACCAATGATGATTACGACTGGACCTACGGCACGGATAAGATTTACCCCACAGATATGCCGGTTCCGCCGACCCCATATGACACATGGGATGACAGCATGACCTTTATGTATCAGGGCTAATAATACTGCCGTCCGGCGTATACGCATCCAGACTGTTCCGGATGAAAGATCGTTTCATCTTTTCGCTTTGTTTGTAACAAAAGCGCTGTATAACATAGGGACTGCTGCAAAACACACGTTTGCAGCAGTCCCTACTTCACTTTCTCTTATTCTTCGCCGCAAAGGCTCACAATGGCATCCGCAAAAATCTTCACAGAGGCCACCAGCTCGTCTACCACTGCAAACTCGTCATTGCCGTGCATGCGGTTATCCGTGCCGGGCATGGTGCAGCCAAAGGCTACGCCGTTTTTCATGTTATGGCAGTAGGTGCCGCCGCCAATGGCCAGCGGCTTTGCGTCCTTGACACCAGTGAACTTCTCATAGCTCTTCAGCAGGGTCTGCACAAAGGGGCTGTCCTCCGGCACGTGGTGGGGCGGCTTCATGGGAATATCCTTCAGTGCCAGCCCCTTGGACGCACAGGCCCGCATGGCCGTATACTTCATGTTCTGGTCGTTGGCGCAGATCGGGCATCTGGAGTCAAACTGGGCCTCCAGAGATGTAGGAGTCACATGGATGATATCCAGACTCAGAGTCAGCTCGCCGGACATCTCGTCCTCCATTTTCACTCCGAGGCCCTGTCCCAGATAATCCCCATGGGGGATCAGCTCATGCAGGCCCCGAATCGCCTTCACCTGCGGGGATTCCGGCAGATGCATGGAAGCCGCCAGATGCAGCATGGCCGTAATGGCATTGTTGCCACCCTGGGGAGATGCCGCATGGGCACCCTCCCCCTGTGCATCAATGGCGATGGTGTTCTTGTCCAGCTCTGTTACCGTAAAGCTGACACCGGTGGCTTCCTTTGCTCCTGCGCAGTAGATCTCCGCAACGGTCTTCCGCATGCCCTCGATCTCCATATGGCACTTATCCGGCACCACATTGATCTTCAGACCCGCATCAATCTCCTTGATCCGGGGCAGCTGGGAGTCGGCCTGAAACTCTCCAAAGATCGTACCGATCAGGCCGCCCTTTTCGATGTTGATCAGCGGGTAATCTGCATCGGGAGAAAAGGTGTATTTTGCCTCCGGCTCCCGGTCATAGTAATAGGCAATGTCGCCGCTGCCGCACTCCTCATCGGTGCCCCAGATCAGGCGTACATTGTGCTTCAGGGGAACATTCAGCTCCTTCAGACACCGGAGCGCATACAGCGCCGCAACCCCGGGGCCTTTATCATCGGAGGTGCCGCGGCCATAGATCTTTCCATCCTTCACAATGGGATCAAACGGGCCTGTGACCGTCCATCCCTCCGCCACCGGCACGCAGTCCATGTGACTGAGAATGTCCAGATGATGGTCATTGTTCGGCAGAAAATCCACCGTTCCCACATAGCCGTCATAATTGGTGGTTTTGAAGCCATAGCCTCCGGCAATCTCCAGCGCCTTTTTCAGCGCCGCATCCGGTCCGGGGCCAAATGGCACACCTTCCTGCGGCTCTCCCCGGTCAGAGGGAATCCGCACCAGCTTTTTGATGTCCTCCAGAAATTCCTCACGATGGGCCTCGGCCCACTGGGAAATGATCTCTTTATCCATGGATATTCGCTCCTTTTCCGTAGGTATATACAATATGGCAGAGAATTTTCGGCATGGTTTCCAGTCCTCTCACGGTGACAAACTCATGAACGCCATGGAACTGATAGCCGCCGGTAGACAGATTGGGGCAGGGCAGCCCCTTAAAGCTGAGGCTGGCGCCATCGGTACCGCCGCGAATGGGCTGGGTCTTTGGTTCGACGCCATAGGCCCGGAATGCTGCGGCGGCATTTTCAATGAGATGCATATGCGGCTGGATCTTTTCCCGCATATTGTAGTAGGTCTCCCTGATCTCCACCTCTGCGGTGCCCGCACCGTACTTTGCATTGATCAGCTCCGCTGCGGACTGCATAAACCGCTCCTTGGCTCGGAGCTTCTCCAGATCGTGATCCCGCAGAATATACCGAAGGAATGCATCTGTGACGCTTCCGCCCATTTCATCCAGATGATAAAAGCCCTCATAGTCCGCAGTGTGCTCCGGAGTCTCCGCCTCCGGCAAAAGGCCGTGGAATTCCGTTGCAATGGCAGCAGCATTGACCATCAGATCCTTTGCAGAGCCGGGATGCACCCCAACGCCATGGAAGGTCACCTTTGCAGATGCCGCATTAAAGTTCTCATATTCCAGCTCCCCAAGCGGGCCTCCGTCTACGGTATAGGCAAAGTCACAGCCAAATGCCTTTACGTCAAAAAGCTCCGGTCCTTCCCCGATCTCCTCATCGGTGGTAAACGCCACCTTTACGGTTCCGTGGGGCTGATCCGTGTGCAGCAGCTCCTCGGCCATGGTCATAATCTCCGCAATGCCGGCCTTGTCATCCGCCCCCAGCAGCGTGGTGCCATCAGTAACGATGATATCCTCGCCCACCACCTCACTGAGGCACTCATAGCCGGTATCCGGGGACATGGACACCGTATCGTTCAGCTGGATGGTACCGCCGTCATAGTTTCGGATGATTCTGGCCTTAACATTCTTTCCGGACGCCGCACAGGATGTATCCATGTGGGCAAGGAAGCCCAGCACAGGAACCTTACGCTCCGTATTGGCCGGAATGGTGCCGAATACCGCGCCATCCTCCGGTGTCATATGCACATCCTGAAGTCCCAGCGCCCGCATCTCTTCCATGAGCTTTTCTGCCAGCACCTTCTGGCCGAGCGTAGAAGGCCGAAGACCCGATGTCTCGCTGGATGTGGTCTCTACGGTAATATACTCTAAAAATCGACTGGTTGCCGTTGTCATAGTATGCACCTCCTGATCCATATTCTATCAGGTTATGGTTAGAAGTCAATTCTTTTCTTCCATCATACCCCCAGCAAGAGGTCACCCCTTCTTCCCTTTCGATTTACAATCTTTCGTTGTATCCAATTTTCCCCATTATCTTTACATCCTTTTCCTATCTGGTATAATAAAAAAGGAAGTATACTTGTCTTCCATTAGAAAGGAGGATTTCCAATGAAATATAATATTATTACCATAAACCGTGAGTTTGCCTCCTGCGGCAGTGAGATTGCCCAGCAGGTGGCCCAGCGCCTCCATATCACTTATGTGGACAAGTTTCTGATCACCGAGGCCGCACAGCAGGGCGGATTCCGAGCAGACCGTGTCGAGGCAACAGACGAGCAGCTGGCCTCCCGCTTTGAATACTCTCAGGCCGAGGCCGCACACTATTACGCCACTGCCAGCTCTGCTCTGCCCACCACTGCGCAGATCGCTGAAATTCAGTTTAAGCTCATTGAAGAAATGGCCCAGCGGAGTCCCTGCGTCATTGTAGGCCGCTGCGCCAATCATGTGCTGCGCAGCCGGGACGATGTACTGGATATATTCATTCATGCCAGCCGGGATGTCCGCATCCACGAAACTATGAAGATGTTCTCCCTGAAGGAAAATGAAGCGGTTCGGCTTCTAAAACGCACCGATAAGGCCCGGAAGGCCTACTACAAAAACTATACCGGTATGGACTGGAACGACCCGAATTCCTACCACATGGTGCTCAACAGCGATCTTCTCCCCATGGAGCTCTGCGTCAAGCTGATTTGTGATGCCTATCAGGGCATCTGAGCATTTTCCTTGCCGCTCAGTTCTATTCCTACCCGTCAATCAGAAGCAGCCGTGCATTGGAATCCCAGTGCACGGCTGCTCTATTATTGTTTGTGTGATTGCAGCATTGAAGCCACTTTTCTCTTTCCTCCTCCGCTTTCAGCTCCTATCCAAGCCAGCTGCGGCTCCGGTACAGGAATGTCACAGACTGTCCGCGGGTACACTTATGGTCGGTGGCAAACTTCCCTCCGCCAACGCCATCGGTGACCCCGTTTTCCACTGCCCAAAGCACTGCGGGATAATAGTATTCCGTTTCCTTCAGATCCGTAAAGGAAGAAGCCTGCTCCTGCGCCTCAGGCGCTCCCAGATACCGCCACAAAACGTCACGATCTGAGTATGGGTACAGGTCTCATTGGGACTGAATCGGGTTGCCGCAGTACCGGTAGTGACCCTGTTCTCCACTGCCCAAAGCACTGCGTCATAGTAGTATTTTCCCTCCAGCACATCCGTAAAGGGGTTGGCCGTGTTTTGGGGAGCGGGAGAGCCCACGGCACGCCACAGCATTGTTACGATCTGTCCCCGTCTTCGTTTCATAGTTACCTCCCATGTGTTCAAAATGTCCTTTCGATCCTGCTTTGACATCAGTATTTCCGACATTTTCTTACAAAAAGTTCTGAATATCATACCATATTTTCATTCTATTTGTATACACAAAAAAAGTAATTATATGTCTTTTTGTGCTTTTCTTTCAGCGCTTTCCCTTCGAATTCTCTCCGTTTCATGTTCCAAGCTTTGCATGTGCTTGAAAATCTGTTATAATAATGATCGCTGAACAAGTCCATCCGGACTTGAAAACACTGGATTTTAAGATTTTCGAACTTGTTCCTTATACATGATCCCGGAATTGCTCAAGGAGGTACCCCTCATGGACGGTTTGATGCAAACTACCATTCCGCAGGAGCGAATTACCCGTGATGCCCTGCGGGATCTCTTTTTTATCAACTTTCTCTCAGGCAGCGTGTATGACTCAGAAGCCGCCATCCGCTCCGCCGCCCGCGAAGTCGGGCTGACCTTTCCGCACCCACTGTTTCTGGTGCTGATTGCCCGGACAGAGCACTGGGGAAGCGCCTTTGCAAAGGGCGAAGCGGATCTCCGGGAATGTCATTTTATCCTCCGCAATGCGTTGGAAAACGGTTTTTCAGGCATCTGTCAGGCCGCCAATGTGCTGGGAGAAATGACTGCTATCATCAATCTGGAAGCCCTGCCGGAGTCCGGCATTGACGGAATTGCACAATCTGCGGGGCAGATTCTTGAAATACTGGATTCCGAATTTGGCGTATCTGCCACCATTTCAATTTCCCGGCTCTATCATAATCTGGAGCAGCTGCCGCAGGCCTTTCAGGACGCACGGCATGTACAGGAATACATCCAGCTGATGGGCGATGACGCTCCCGTGACCGCCTACGAGCAGCTGACTCACCCCTATCTCAGCCGACCTCCGGCATCATACTTCGATATGGAGCATCAATTGGCCCGCTGTGTAAAATCCAAGGATTTTTCCGGCTTTCAGGAGATTCTGCACCGATTTATCGACAGTGAGTTCACCTCTTCCCGTCCCACTGTAGACACCTTCCGATTCCGGGTCTATGGCATGGTCAATATGCTGCTCTATCTGATGAACGATGTTCGTATGACAGTAGGTGACGAGATCGTTGATACACTGGACATTGGCCCCCGCCTCACCTCCGCATCCTCTGTAGCTGCGCTGCTGGAGGAAATGGACGATATTCTGGATCAGCTGATCCAGTATACCGCCCAGCAGTCCGCCACTGCCATTCCCGCATGGGCCCCGCAAGTCCGCCAGTATATTCAGGAAACATACCGGGACCCCAATACCACAGTAGCCTCCGTAGCCGACCACTTCCAGCTTACCCCCACCTACTGTTCCAAGGTCTATCGGGAAATCTACGGGATTCGGATGCTGGAAGAGATCCAGCGGCTCCGCCTTGCCGAAGCCAAGCGGCTGCTGCAAGGCACCGACAGCATTCGTTCCATTGCAGAAAAAGCAGGCTTTCCCAGCACCCTCACCATGTCCCGGGCCTTTAAGCGCTACGAGGCCGCACTGCCCAGTTCATTTCGCGGTCAGGCAGACCGAAAGACAGATATCTGAGATCTTCCCTCTGCCCCTTGGCAGAGGGAATTCTTTTATGTAAGCATATAACCCACAGTTATATACTATTGCATTCTGTTATAAAATTTCGTATAATAATATCCGTTGATCAAGGCGAAAAGCGGTTTATTATGCGGTGCTGCCGAAAAATTTCGCCAAAAGAACGATTTTATGTACTTTGGACCAGATTCAAAATATCATTACTATAAACACTAAGCGCTCCCATATGCCGTTCAGACGTGAAAAGGAGGATCCTGCTTTGGAACTCACCTATCTATACTATTTTAAGGTCATTGCCGAAAAGGAAAACATGTCCCGTGCCGCTGAGACCCTGCATGTATCTCAGCCCGCCCTTTCCAAAACCATCTCCAAGCTGGAGAACAGCCTTGGAGTAACACTGTTTGAGCGTAAGAAAGGCCGCATCAGTCTCTCTCCCATTGGGCAGGATTTTTACCATCAGGTTGCCCGTGCCTTTGACTGTCTGGATGAGGGCCAGCGGATCATCGATGCCTATAAGAAATCCACCAGCTCCGCCGTTACCATTGGCTGCCCGGTGGCGGATCTGCTTAACACCCTGCTGATGCGCTATCTCACCGCCAACCGGGACAGCACACTGCAAATCTCCCAGTTTCTTTACTCCCCAGAGGTGCTGCAGGAGCAGCTGATCTCCGGAAAGCTGGACTTTGCTTTGACCCCAATTCCCCTGCGAAACCCCGAGATCTCCCAAATCAAGCTGATGGACGAGGAGATCCTGCTGGCCGTAGGCCCCTGTCACCCTTTGGCCAAGCAGAAATTTGTCCGTCTTGCCGATCTGCAGCAGGAAAAATTTCTGGTCAACGAGGCAAGCTTTGACCGGCGTGCTGTCATTGACAACTGCAAGGTACTGGGTTTCACCCCAAACATTGCCCTGTGCAGCAACGAATCCCGAATCATCGACGAAATGCTGGAATCCGGCAGCGGCGTCAGCATGGTTCCTGCCAACGTCTTCTATGAAAAGCAGGGCGAAGGCTCCGTGGCAGCGCTTCGCTTTTCCGATATTGAGATCATCCGATTTATCACCATCGTCTCCCGGAAAGACAGGACCCTGACGGATCAGCCCAAGAAGCTCTACAATTACACAGTGTCCTTCTTTCAGGAATATGGTCAGACCTTAAAGGCGTTTCTGGATGATTATTTTCCGCCCATGGATTTTGGCCACCGAAAGAGCATCGGTCTGAACCGTGAAGACAATATCTCTGCTCCGGATCCTGCAGTCCGCGGCCGGGACGAAGGAATATAGCGTTTTTTCCATTCTCGATCACATGAAAAAGGAGACACTCCGTTGAATATATTTGTCATCATTCTGGATCTGGTGGGTACCATCGCCTTCTCCGTATCCGGCGCCATGGTAGCCATAAAAAAGAACATGGACATCTTTGGGGTCATGATTCTTGGCCTCATCACTGCCGTAGGCGGCGGCGTAATCCGGGATCTCACCCTGGGTATTAGTCCCCCTGCCACCTTTCGGGATCCCATCTATGCTACAACGGCACTGCTCACAGCTGCCATCGTGTTTCTTCCAGCCGTGCAGCGGCTGCTGGCCCGGCATCAGCGTACCTATGATCTGACTATGCTGATGATGGATTCCCTTGGGCTTGGCATCTTCACCGTCATCGGTGTGCAGGCTGCTTTCGCCCAGTCTCCCAATCACGGCGTGTTCCTGCTGACCTTCGTCGGCGTGATCACCGGTGTGGGCGGCGGCGTACTCCGGGACGTGCTGGCCGGTAATATGCCCTATATCTTCGTGAAGCATATTTATGCCTGCGCCTCTTTGGCCGGTGCGCTGGCCTGTACCCTGCTGTGGCGGTGCACCTCCGGCGCTTTTTCCATGGCTGTTGGCGCAGTTCTGGTCATTCTGATCCGCTTTCTCTCCGCCCATTTCCGTTGGAGCCTCCCAAAGCCCCAGTCAGGAGATTAAATTTTGCAGCCTGCCCGGCATTTTCCCTTGACAAACGGGAAGATATCTGATAATATAATCCAGTCAATTCGGAGAGATGTCCGAGCGGTTTAAGGAGCCGGTCTTGAAAACCGGTGATCCCAGCGATGGGACCGTGGGTTCGAATCCCACTCTCTCCGCCATTTTTCTCTTCTCATATTGCTTTGCGGAAGTACCCAAGAGGTCGAAGGGGCTCCCCTGCTAAGGGAGTAGGCCGGGAAACCGGCGCGAGGGGTCAAATCCCTCCTTCCGCGCC
>ERZ773103.3027-NODE-3027-length-14371-cov-4.123289_pt1 | contig 14371 bp, 9 predicted proteins | sample MGYA00511118_ERZ773103 | MGnify/ENA primary metagenome ERZ773103 (study PRJEB29015, sample SAMEA2737821) | human gut metagenome | biome: human gut; feature: human-associated habitat; material: faeces | place: China | collected 2012 ... | reverse complement strand
CCATATTCCGCCGGAGGTTATGCAGGTCGCCGATATGAAAAAGGGAATCGTGCTGGTAACAGGGGCCGCAGGCTCGGGAAAATCCACTACGCTGGCCTGCATCATCAATCAGATCAATCACAGCCGCAGCGGACATATCCTGACGCTGGAGGATCCGGTGGAGTATATCCACCGGCACGGACAGTGCATCATCAGCCAGCGGGAGATCCATATTGACTGCCCCAGCTATGTGGCGGCGCTCCGCAGCGCCCTGCGGGAGAGCCCGGATGTGATTCTGCTGGGAGAGATGCGGGATCGGGAGACTATGGAGGTTGCCATGACGGCGGCGGAAACCGGACAGCTGCTGCTCTCCAGCCTTCATACCACCGGAGCGGCCAACACCATCGACCGGATCATTGATGCGTTCCCGCCCAATCAGCAGTCGCAGATCCGGCTTCAGCTTTCCATGGTTCTGCAGGCGGTGATCAGCCAGCAGCTGGTTCCGGGTGTGGATGGGCAGTCAATCCCGGTATTTGAGATCATGTATACCACCATGGCGATCCGCAATATGATTCGGGAGAGCAAGACGCACCTGCTGGAATCTGCCATTGCCTCCGGCGGGGCCATGGGAATGCGCACCATGGATATGGCGCTGACGGAGCTGGTGACGCAGGGGAAGATCACAAAGGAGGCCGCACTGACCCATTGCGTCAACTATGAGACGATGAAAAATCGGCTTGGGATGACCGGTATGTGATTTGTACCGGGGGATGATGGAGACAACCAATATTTATGTCAGAAAAAACCAATAAAATCAGCCAAATAGGTGACAAATAGGAAAAAGTGTGCTATGCTGATAAAAAGAGTATTGGTTAGACTAAAAATTACGATCTAAGGGTACACCGCCCGATCCCCTTGCCGAATGATGCGGTATTGCCCGAAATCGGATGCGTTGGAGGTGTGGGGATGAATCATGTGATCCGGGCAACGATGCTGGGAAAGTTTACGCTGATGCAGGAGGGTATGAATGCACCGGCAGTCGTCAGTCTGGCGGGGCGGTCCCGGCGGCTATGGACGCTGGTGGCATACCTGATCCTTCAAAGAGCCCGGGGTGTATCCACCCAGGAGCTGATCGATCTCCTTTGGCCCGATGCGGAGGGGAGCAACCCCGCAAGCACCCTTCAAAATAATGTGAGCCGTTCCAGAAATTCACTGGCAGAGATGGGATTCGAGCAGGCCAAGACGCTCATTCGCTATGAAAACGGCTATTACAAGTGGGCGCCCGAGTGGGAGACCCATCTTGATATTGAAGAATTTGAGAGCCTTGCAAAGCGGGCGCTGGACTGCAGAGGGCAGCAGCAGGCACTGGAATGGGGGCTCAAGGCAATTGAACTTTATACCGGGGACTTCCTGCCGGAGGCCGCAACGGAGTTTTGGTGCATCAATCTCAACGCCTATTACCGTTCGCTCTATATCCGCCTTTGCAGAGAGACGGTACAGGGGCTGTTTCGTGCAGGGCGGCTGCCGGAGCTGGAGCGGATATGCTCCAGAGTGATCGAGCTGGATCCGGCGGCGGAAGAATTCAGCGTCTACCTGATGCGGGCACTGATCCGCAATCACAGTCCCCAGAAAGCGCTGGATCACTATGAGTATATCTGGCAGCTCTACCGGGAAACCTATGGCGCTGCCCCATCGGAGGCGCTGGATGCCGAAAAAGCGGCTGCGGTGGAAGCGCTATACGGTAAAGATGTGGAGGATGATGAGATCCGGGATTTCCTGCTCAAGGGCAATCAGGAGCCGGGGGCGTTCTGCTGCGACAATGGCACGTTCCGTGAGATTATCAGCTTGCAGGTACGCAGTATGCAGCGGCAGAAGATCGATGCGCAGCTGACGATTCTCAGGCTCAACAGTCAGGAGGCAGATCAGGAAAAGCGTGCGATCTATATGAAGCAAATGGAAACGACCCTCCAAAAATCTCTTCGCTCCGGAGATCCCTTTACCAGAGTGGGAGCAAATCAATTCTGGGTGCTTTTGCCCGGAGCCAGCAACGAAAATGGAAAGATTGTGATGGACCGGGTCATAAACCGCATGCATAAGGATTATCCCAGAACGGAGGCGGCCTTTCGAGTTCGCGTGCTGGATCTGGAAGGGCTCAATAGCCGTATGGCGGCAGGAAGTAACCAGTGACAGCCTGACTGAAATAGAAAAATAGGAATCGGCCGATAAATTTTGTGATTTGTCGGCCGATTTTTTCTTTATCATAGTGATTTCATAGAGTTGAATTGTATAATAAACCCAGAAAGCGTGAAAAGGCGTGATTATGTGAAAGAAAATCGTATGCGCCCGATTGGGATGAACACATTTCGGGTGTATGTGGACAGCAAGGAGGACGGCCAGATCCGTGGAAGGGTTCTTGGAGGCGCCATCAAAGAGCCGGTGCCGTTTACCAGCCTGTCCCGTATGGTTCTATTAATTGAAGAACGTATGGATATTGACCTTGACGAAAAACCGGAAAGCCCAGTGATGCACCCGGGGGTGCCCACCTTTGAGCTGGAAATCCTGTTCCGTCAGAATTACAGTTGGCAGGGGCGCCTGCGGTGGCCGAAGGGTCAGCGGGAGGCATCCTTCCGCAGCGTGCTGGAACTGCTGATCCTGATGGAAACGGTTTTGGCATAGTGAGATTGTAAAAAATGGATCCAGAGGATCTCTTGAAATACTCTGATCGGAGGAATAGTCATGAAAAAACGAATTGCCGCATTGATGCTGTCAATCTGCATGATGATCTCTATTCTTCCCACCAGCGCCTTTGCGGTGCCGGATGTGGAGGAAGCGTATCCCATCACGCAGGAAGAGACTGCACCGGAGGTGCAGGCGGCTGAGCAGGAAGCTCCGGCACTGCAGGAAGCGGCGTTGGATGTGCCGGAGGAAGATCCGGCGATCGAAGTGCAGACCGCAGAAATAACGGACGAACCTGCCGCGGAAGTTCAGGCAGAGCCTGAGCAGCAGCCTGCTCTGGAAGCAGCAGAGCCAGCGTCCGAGGCGGAGCCTGAGGTACAGCCCGAGGTACAGGAGCAGCCTGTAGAGGAAACGGAGGCTGCGGCTCAGCCTGAGGCGAGCACCGAGGAGCAGCCTGCGGAGGATGAGACGGAACAGTCTGAGGTAGAGACGGAGCCTGCATCCGAGGAGACCGGCAGCGAGGAGACCGCAGAAGAACCCTCCGAGGAAGAGACAGAAACGTCGGTGCCGGATGACACGGCACTCTTTGCACTCGGTGGCGATACGGCCATGTATGTGGCAACAGACACGGTGGCTGGGGAGGCTACGGTGTATGTGGGAAAAACCATCACACTCACAGGAACGACCAACGGCTGCAAGGGCTGGGCGAACTGGAACGGATCCAGCGGCGAGTATTACGACGATACATGGACGACCTCTAACAGCGGCGTTGCCACAGTCAGCAATGGTGTGGTAACGGGCGTCAGCAGCGGTACGGCAACGATCACCCATACCTATTGCAAAGGCGATCAATATCAATACAACTATTACACGCAGACAGGCAATTATGCACATCAGCTGGTGAATGAGACATTTACGGTAACGGTAAAAGAAATTGTGGCACCTACGGCCATCAAGATTTCCGGCGAGAAGGAAGTAAAGGTCTATGAGACCATTCAGCTCTCTACGCTGCTGGAGCCGGAGGACGCCTATGCAGATATCACATGGGAGTCCAGCGATACCGGCATCCTTACGGTAGATGCCACCGGCGCTGTTTATGGCGTCAGCGAAGGAACTGCTACGGTGACGGCCTATGCAGGCAGCTTGACCGCAAATATTTCCATCACCGTCAAAGCGGCAGAGCAGGAGACAGCATCCGCAAGATTCTTCTTCCTGAAGGATCCCTCAAAAGACTATACCGCCAATGAGTCCGCCAACTGGTCCGAGCTGACCAATGGATCCAGCGGCACGATCAATGTAAAGAATATTGTATGGCAGGGCGGTGCCAACAACTACGAGACGTCTCGTGTGCTCACATGGCCGGACGGCTCTACAGGGTCTACCTACACTGTGGCAAAAGGTACTGCCGCATGGAATACGATCTTTGATGCATTTTCTGCATCCTATGGCGTAACAGATAAGGACGATGTAGAGTCCATTATTTTGACACCCTATAAGATCTCCAGCCATGCGTACAATGGGGATGGTAACCATGTAGACTGTACCGTAACGATTGTAGCAAAGAGTGTATGTACCGTACTGTATAAGCTGCTGGATGTCGGTGACAGTCTTTGGAGCAACGTGGAGACTTACAAGCTCCATCCCGGCGATACCACAGCTCCCGAGAAGACATATCCGGCCACAAAGACTGTGAATGGTGTAGAATACACCTTTATGGGCTGGTATACCAACCCGCAGCTCAGCGGGGATCCGGTAGACTTTACCGGCGGATATACGGTAAACGGCAATACGGAATTCTATGCCAAGTATGTGGCTGGCTATAACGTGATTTACAATGCAAACGGCGGCGTTTGGAGAGGAAAAGTCACCAATCCATGTCTGGAAGGACATACATTTACGATTTCTGCCAACACGCCCACACGGGAAGGTTATACCTTCGAAGGCTGGGAATCCAGCTATGATGGCGAAACCTATCAGTGGGGCAGTAAACAGAGCTTTGTAATGCCCGGATGCAATGTTGTACTGAAGGCAAAATGGAAGGTAAATACCTATACGGTAACCTGGAATAATTATAACGGCGAAGAGCTGAAAAAGGACACCAAGGTTGAATACGGTACAATGCCCAGCTACGATGGAGAGACTCCGGTCAAACCTGAGGATGCCCAGTTCACCTATGAGTTTAGCGGCTGGACGCCCAAGCTGTCCAAGGTCACGAAGGATATCACCTACACCGCCCAGTTTACTCCGGTAGAGAAGACCTTTACAGTAACATGGGTAAACTATGACGGCAAGGAGCTGGAGAAGGACGAGAACGTAGCGTACAACTCCGACCCCAGCTATGACGGCGAGACTCCGGTCAAGCCTGAGGATGAGCAGTTCACTTACACCTTCGCAGGTTGGAACCCCAAGCTGTCCAAGGTAACGAACAACATTACTTACACTGCACAGTTCACGCCTGTAGAGAAGACCTTCACAGTAACTTGGGTAAACTATGACGGCACCGAGCTGGAGAAGGACGAGAATGTAGCGTACAACTCCGATCCCAGCTACGACGGCGAGACTCCGGTTAAGCCCGAGGATGGCCAGTTCACCTATGAGTTTAAGGGTTGGAATCCGACCCTGTCCAAGGTAACCAACAACATCACCTATACCGCTCAGTTTACTCCCGTAGAGAAGACCTTTACGGTCACTTGGGTAAACTACGACGGCACGGAGCTGGAAAAGGACGAGAACGTAGCGTACAACTCCGATCCCAGCTACGATGGCAAGACTCCGGTTAAGCCCGAGGATGAGCAGTTCACTTACACCTTCGCAGGTTGGAGCCCCAAGCTGTCCAAGGTAACCAACAACATTACCTACACCGTCCAGTTTACTCCGGTAGAGAAGACCTTCACGGTCACTTGGGTAAACTATGATGGCAGTGAGCTGGAGAAGGACGAGAACGTAGCGTACAACTCTGATCCCAGCTATGACGGCAAGACCCCGGAGAAGCCCGAGGATGGCCAGTTCACCTATGAGTTTAAGGGCTGGACGCCCAAGCTGTCCAAGGTAACCAACAACATTACCTACACCGCTCAGTTCACGCCTGTAGAGAAGACCTTTACGGTCACTTGGGTAAACTATGACGGCAAGGAGCTGGAGAAGGACGAGAACGTAGCGTATAACTCCGCCCCCAGCTACGACGGCGAGACTCCGGTTAAGCCCGAGGATGAGCAGTTCACTTACACCTTCGCAGGTTGGAACCCCAAGCTGTCCAAGGTAACGAACAACATTACTTACACTGCACAGTTCACGCCTGTAGAGAAGACCTTCACAGTAACTTGGGTAAACTATGACGGCACCGAGCTGGAGAAGGACGAGAATGTAGCGTACAACTCCGATCCCAGCTACGACGGCGAGACTCCGGTTAAGCCCGAGGATGGCCAGTTCACCTATGAGTTTAAGGGTTGGAATCCGACCCTGTCCAAGGTAACCAAAAACATCACCTACACCGCCCAGTTCACGCCTGTAGAGAAGACCTTCACAGTTAGGTGGGTAAACTATGATGGCAGTGAGCTGGAGAAGGACGAGAATGTAGCGTACAACTCCAACCCCAGCTATGACGGCGAGACTCCGGTCAAGCCTGAGGACGGCCAGTTCACCTACACCTTCGCAGGTTGGAGCCCTGAACTGTCCAAGGTAACCAATAACATCACCTACACTGCACAGTATGAGGCGAACCTGAGATCCTATCAGGTCACCTATGACCTGAACGAAGGCTCTTGGCTTTCTACGGAGAACAAGTTCACCTACGAAAATGGTAGTACGGTTGCAGTCAGCACCTTTGTACCCACCAGAGAGGGCTATAACTTCCTTGGCTGGAAGTCCAGCGAGGACGGTGAGGATGCAGATCTGCTCCATGGTGATGATGTGTTCACCATGCCGACCCATGATGTGACCCTGACTGCCCAGTGGGCAATCAAGACCTACACAATCAAGTGGGTAGATGGAAACGGCAATGTGCTCAAAGAGGAAACGGTGGAACATGGCACCACACCTTCTTATGACGGTGATACGCCCAAGAAGGATGCTGATGAGCAGTTTACCTATACCTTTGATAAGTGGGATAAGGATCCTGAACCTGCGACAAGGGATATGACCTACACCGCAGAGTTCACGCCTAGTGCAATTCCTACTCCTACGCCCAGCACGGAGCCCACACCTAGCACAACTCCTACGCCCAGCACGGAGCCCTCACCCAGCACAGCTCCTACCCCCAGCACGGAGCCCACACCCAGCACAACTCCTACGCCCAGCACGGAGCCCACACCCAGCACAGCTCCTACCCCCAGCACGCAGCCCAGTGCAGAGCCCAGCACGCAGCCCAGTGCAGAGCCTGGCACGCAGCCTAGTGCAGAACCCAGCACGCAGCCCAGTGCAGAGCCTAGCACGCAGCCTAGTGTAGAGCCTAGCACGCAGCCCAGTGCTGAACCCAGCACGCAGCCCAGTGTACAGCCTACGCCCAGCACAACGCCTGTGGTGCCTGCTGTACAGCCGGTACCCTCGATCCAGCCGAATCCCACACCGGTTCCTGCGGTAATTACGACGCCTACTCCTACACCTTCCCCGGCAGCAACACCTGCTGTAACGCCGGAGAACACGCCGGATCAGACGGTGACGCCTGTGCCGGAGGATGGAGAAATCATTCCGGATGAAGAGGTTCCCACCGCACCTGGTGTGGACGAGCCTGCACAGCCGGAAGAGCTGGAAGCCATTGCAGATGATGCAACGCCTCTGGCAGGCGGCCGTGGCGGCCATTGGGCTCTGATCAACCTGATCCTTGCGATCCTTACCGTTCTGGCTTCTCTCCTGCTTCTGATTGGCTATATCGGAAAGAAGAAGAAAGCACTGGAGGATGAGGACGGAAACAAGGTAAAGGATGAAGACGGCAATACCGTTTGGGAATATGAGAAGAAGAAAAAGGGATTCTGGAGAGTATTTAGCCTGATCCCCGCAATCGTATCCGTGATTGCGTTCATTCTCACTGAGAACATGAGACTTCCCATGCGGCTGGTTGACCGCTGGACGCTCCTGATGGTCATTATCGCAATTGTTCAGATCGTTGTTGCAGTGCTCTGCAAGAAGCGGAAGAACAAGGATGATGAGGACAGAGATGACCAGCAGAATCAGGATGCTGCTACAGTAACAGCCTAAAAGCTACAAAAAAGGACGCCCCTGCACGGCAGGGACGTCCTTTTTGCGATGACTCAGGTCAAAAGATTGAAGAAGAACACTGCGATGCCAAGGACCACGAGAACAATACCGGTAACACGGTTGAGTGTTTTCGCATCGGCCTTGTTGGCAAGAACTGCGGCAATTCTGGCCCAGATCAATGTGAAAATAACACAGAGCGCAAAGATGCGCCAGTCTGGGGCTCCGCCAATGGCAAAGTGGGAAACTGCACCGGTGAGTGCGGTGAAGGTCATAATAAAGACGCTGGTACCCACTGCGGTTTTCAGCTCATAGCCCAGCACGGAGGTCAAAATCAAAAGCATCATCATGCCGCCACCGGCGCCTACAAAGCCGCAGATAAAGCCGATAAGAATGCCGCAGATTACGGACTGTATGGCCCGCTTACCGGCGGAGACGGACTGCATGGACTCTCTGGTGGTCATAACCGGCTTTACAATGAATTTAATGCCCAGCAAAAAGGTCATGAACACGGAGAAGCTGCCCATGGTGTGGGAGGGAAGCAGGCTGGCAATATAGCTTCCAACGACGGTAAACAGCAGGACGCTGACCATCATGATCAGGCCATTGCGGATATCGAGATTCTTGTTTTTGCCATAAGTGTAGGCCGAAACGGCGCTGGCCAGTACGTCAGAGGAGAGGGCGATGCCCACGGCCATATAGGGATCCATTCCCAAAAAGAAGATCAGCATGGGACTGATGACCGCAGCGGCGCTCATGCCTGCAAAGCCGGTACCAAGACCGGCGCCCATACCGGCTAGAAACGTTACAAGAATGGTGGAAAGAACTTTTGTCATAGTTAGGCTCCCTTCACAAGATGATCCAGGTTTTGGTCCATGATGGACAGGGCATGAAAGAAACTTTTGCGTGTGTCTTCATCCATGCCGGAAAAAAGATCGGTAAAGAAACGCTGCTGGAGCGCCTGCCCCTGTTGGACAACGGGCTGGGCCTTTTCGGTCAGCAGCAGCTGGACTTTCCGGCGATCGCCGGTTACGGCATTGCGGGTCAGATAGCCGTCTTCCACAAGCCGGGAAACGTTGACAGAGACCAAATTGGCTTTGATCTTCCGAACCTCGGTGATATCTCTCGCAGTGGTATATCTGGGGTTGTTGGCGAGAAACAGGAGAATGTCAAAGGCGGTTTGCGGCAGGCCTAGGCTGACGCACAGGGGCTTACAGGCACTGCTGTAAGCCTGAGAGAGTTTTTGGGCAAAATCCAGGCTGGGATTCATATCGTCACCTCACGAATAATCAAAAATGAAATATTCAAATTTGAACTAATTATAAGCTGGCACATAGGAAAAGTCAAGCGTGCAGCTGTAAATTTGCAGTTCAGCCCCAGCCGCTTTCTGCGGCTGGGGCTGAACCGATAGGCGTAGCGATCTACGAGGATTCCCGTGTAAGAACATGGATCCAGCGATAGCTGTTGGTATAGTACAAAATGGGGATGCATTTGAACAGCTGATCGCTGTTGAGAAAGAATACCACCCAGAAAACAGGAAGCTTCCACCAGAATGCGGCGGCAAAGCTCAGCGGCATAACAATGGCCCATGTTGAGATCAGATTCAGGTGCATATTGAATTTTGTCTCGCCGCCGCCGCGGATGATTCCCACCGAGGCAGGCATTTGATAGGCCATGCCCACGAAGATCAGTACCATTAGCAGCAACAGCTGATTGGCAAGCGCCTTTGCGGTGGGAGACAGGACATAGAGGTGCAGCAGTGGCTGACGGATGGCCAGCAGGATGCCGCCCAGTACCAGCCCCAGCAGCAGGAAAATCAGCTGGAGCGCACGCACATAGGGCTGTAGTTCTGCCTTGCTGTTGCGGCCTTCTCCAACCATTTTTCCAACAGAAACAGAGGTGGCAGAGGCTTCGCTGACCGTTACGACCTTGAGATATTGAAACATGGTGGTGGAAACGGAGTTTGCGGCAATTGCATCGGAGGACAGGTGCCCGAGAATACCGGTTTGGATCGGTGTTGCAAGGCTCCACAGCAGATTGGTAAGCACAACGGGAACGGCTACATTCCGGTAGTCCCCGGAAAGTGCGGCGTTTCGATGGAACGGATTTTTGGAAAAAAGCCGGATACGCTTTTCGCGGAACAGCACATAACTGAGCACCACCAGCAGTTCCATGATCCGGGCGGTAAGGGTGCCGATGGCTGCTCCCTGAAGCCCCAGCTCCGGGAAGCCAAAGTGGCCGAAGATCAAGGTATAGTTGATGGCAACATTTAATAAAAGACTCATAAGGCTCACATAGAAAGAGATGGTGACCACCTCCATGCTCCGCAGAAAAGCCATCAGCAGCGTTGTGACGATGTAGAAGAGATAGGAAAATTTCAGAATTTGCAGGTACTGGACACCGGCCTGCACAATGGTTTCATCGGAGGTAAACAGCCTTAGAAGCTGGTGGGGCAGCAGGGCAGTCAGGAGCAGCACCAGTCCGCCAAAGCAGAGGCCGGCTTTCAGTGCAATGCCAGTGATGATTCGGATGGGCGCAGTGTCTCCCTTCCCCCAATACTGAGTGATCAACATGCCCATGGCATCGCCGATGGCAATGGTGATCTGCTGAACAAGGAACTGTATCTGATTTACGGTGGCCGCACCGGACAGCGCAGCCTGACTATAGCCGCCCAGCATGATATTATCTGCAACATTGACGGAATAGGCCAGAATGTTTTGCAGAGATACAATGAGGATCAGGCGAAATAGATTCCGGTAAAAGTGCCGATCACGGGCCAGAAAATGCTGTGTCATAGGGGATGTACCTCGCTTGTGCGGCGCATGAAAGGGCCGCATGGATTCAGAATGATATTACGATAGCACAGGATCCGATCTGGGGCAAGCACCAAATCGGCGTGACAGAAAATCGTGGCGGATCATGGGGATTTTATTGTAAAATAAATGATTTGTGTATATAATATAATCTATCAACATATTTGAGGGATGACCATGACACGAACAGAACTGGAATCTTTTCTTGCGGTAGTGCAGGCGGGGAGCCTCAGCGCCGCAGCCAGAAGCCTGTACATCACCCAACCGGCGCTGAGCCGCCGCATTCAATCTCTGGAGCAGGAATTGGGCTATCCGCTGCTCCAGCGCAGTCCCGGCGTTCGGAAAACGACGCTGACGCCCCAGGGGGAGCAGTTTGTATCACTGGCCACAAAGTGGATGGGGATTTGGAACGAAGCACAGGAAATACCGGCCCGACTCAGCAGAAAGAGCTATACCATCGCCTCCAATGACAGCATCGGTGCCTGTTTTCTGCCGCCGGTTCTGCATCTTCTGATTCGGAAAAATCCGGATGTGGATATCCGGCTGCTGAGCCTCCATTCGGTAGAGGCATATCTCTACATGGAGCGAGGGCTTGCGGATATTGCGTTTATCTCCGATGCACGTTATTCCAAGGATATTGACACTGTAAATCTTACCGGGGAGAAATTTGTGGTACTGTCGGATGCAAACCTGAACCTTTCCGCAGAGGTTTCTGCGGCGGAACTGGATCCGGCAAAAGAGATCTACATGGAGTGGACCCCGGGATTTGACCGGTGGCACCGCTATTGGTTCCGGACGCCCCGGCCTCATGTGCAGGTGGATTCTACCTCGTTCCTCAGTTATCTGCTGTCTCAGGGAATGTGCTGGGCTGTAGTACCGCTTTCCGTAGCGGATTTTATTCGCCGCCATGTGCCGCTGACATGTTCCCGACTGATCCAGCCGCCACCGGACCGGGTCTGCTGCTGCCTGACAAAGCCCCAGCGTCAGCCCATGGATGAGCTGCTGTTTGACTGTATCCGGGAGACATATCGGGGACAGGATCGAATTCAAATATTGCTGTGATCCATATAGCCCGCCTTCGGCAATGCCGAAGGCGGGCTATATGTTGTGTAAAGATATTTACTAAAATGAAAAATATAAAACTAGTATAAATTACAAAAATGATTCATATATATTGCGCTTTCTGATGAAGTGTGATAATCTGTAGTCAACTTCAAAGACCATCTAAGGAAGAAAGGAGCGGTAGGGATGAAAAGACAATGGCTGAGAGGATTGGCAATTGGCGCGGCGATGAGCCTGCTGTGCGGCTGCGGCCACTATGGGGATAAAAATGCGGAAGCGAGGCCGGAACCGGCGCTGTCTGCTGAGGATTACCAGGTGGAGCAGTTTGATACATCGCTGCAGCAGGGATATACATGGTTTTTCTGCGCAGATGAACGCTTCTACTATACCAGCGGCGTACAGGAACTGATGGATGATGCCAGCCGTCCTGTACCGCTCTATGCCTATGATCCTTCCAGCGGAATTTCAGAGGAGATCCCGTTGCCACTGGGGGAGGAGTGGCATCTTTATTCCATGACGCCTGCGCCGGATGGCGGGTATTGGATGGTATTTACGCCCCTTACCTTTGGAAATTCGGTAACAGACTATACACCAAAGGGAGCGTGGCTCCTTAAAACAGATGCAGAGTTTCAGGAGCTTTTTCGCATTGATTTGTCACCCTACAGCCAGGAATTAGTCCGCATTGTCAATGTAATTTGCCCAAAGTCCAGTCAGTATGCCGTAGATGCAAAGGAAAGCATGGGATGGGCAAAGACGAATAAAAACGAGTTCTTTAAGCCGGAACTGCTATGCGATTCACGGGGACGGGTATATGTGGCGGCGGTGCTGGAAAACGTGCTGGTGTTTGAGCCGGACGGGACCTTGCTTCAGCAATTTGATATCTTTGATGAGGCGTATGCTCAGGGCGTGTGCCTTTCGAGGACTGCACAGGGCGACATTGCGGTGAGCTGTGCCGGTGCGAATGACTATGAGATCTATGTGATTGATACGGAAGCGATGTCTATTGGGGCGCCGTTCGTTCGGCGGACGGAAGGAGAATACACGGACAGACTGACGCCAGTATCTTCACTGCTGCCGGAATATGATCTGTTTGGCTGCGGCTATTATGGCCTGTATGGCATATCCCTTGGGCCGGACGGAACATATTCCAGCAGACCGCTGCTTTATTACGGAGAAAACAACAAACTGCCGCAGGATGAAAATGCTATCCGTCGACACACATCGTCAGCTGACCAATTGGCATTTCTTCATCTGGGGCAAGCAGAAGAAGACAGAAGTAAGGTGCTCTCTCTTTATACACTGACCATGAAATAAAAAAAGCCCGGCAAATCAGAGCGGATTTGCCGGGTCTTGTTATGCGTCGTGAGAGTGCCGGGAACTATCCCGAAGAGATTCCTCTTGCTGCTTTATCTCCTGATGAAGATCTCGGGCGATCTCGGCGGTTTCGTGGCCGATGTCCTGAAGCTCCCGGTGGATCGTCCGTTGGGCGGCCTGAATATCCGGGTTCTCTTCCAGATCCTCACGGATAAACATCACAAGGAAAACCACGGTCAGCAGTGCACAGGACAGCCAGATGGTGTGATAACCAAGGCGATGGATGGAAAGGCCACCGACCCCGGCCCCCAGTGCAAACAGCAGGATGATCAGGAAGTAGTGCCCGGCCTTGATCAGCAGCTTCTTATCGCCGGTTCGGCCTCCGGCCATCAGAGATTCTACGCCGCTGCGGAGATTGCCGATGCACATGGTGCTGGCGAAGGAGTAGCCGTCTACCTTCCGGAATGCCTGCACCTGCATGGCGCAGGAGAAAGATACCAGCGCATTGGCCAGCACATTCAGCTGCTCCGGCAGCAGTCCCACAGACAGCAGCAGCAGGATCTCTACCAGCAGCACCAGCTGACGCCAGTGAACGGTCTGTATTTTCTGAAAGCGCCAACGGATCAGCTCCGCCACGGCAACGCCGAGGCCGAAGGCCATCAGCGGAAATAGATAGTGAAGAACCCGGCCCCAGTTGGCGGAAAACAGATTCTGACTCAGCAAGACGATGTTTCCGGTTTGCGCATTGGCAAAAACCTCTCCGCGGGCGATATAGGTATAGGCATCCTGCAAACCGCCGGATATAGATAAAAAAGCTGCTGTCAGAAAGGATTCTGACATCTGTCTTCGTGAATTTTGTTTCAATGATTTTCCCTCATTTCTACACAACCTTCTGTCTTATTCTCCCAGTTGTTTTATTTTTCCAGCGGTAAAGTATACTCTGTCAAAAACGGTATTTCAAGTTTTTTATTTTATACATTACTGTTTTTTCCAGCATTGATCCTGGGTCTGGATTTCTTTTCCTTCCTTCGCCGCTTCATCCATCATCAGAAACAGATAGGTGTCCTGCAGTGCCTCTACCAGCGGATACACTTCCTTTCCTGTCTCTACATATGTTTTCATGCCTTCCATCATCTGGGCAACAGCGATTTCCTCGTCTGTCAGACGAAGATCTCTGTCTGCATATGGATTTCTATACAGAATCTCTCCGTTCAGCCTCAGACTTCTCATTCCGTAGCCTTCCAGGTTAGAATACTGTCCCAGTTCGTCTCTCTGGATGCTTCCCCGGACCGGATAACCGTCCTGACCAAGCCAGGCTGCCTGTTGATCATGAACTT
>ERZ773103.3020-NODE-3020-length-14407-cov-4.483487_pt1 | contig 14407 bp, 10 predicted proteins | sample MGYA00511118_ERZ773103 | MGnify/ENA primary metagenome ERZ773103 (study PRJEB29015, sample SAMEA2737821) | human gut metagenome | biome: human gut; feature: human-associated habitat; material: faeces | place: China | collected 2012 ... | reverse complement strand
GAAACCCCATAGGCGCCACATCCACCGACGGACGACGGTCGAAGACAGCGCATAGCTGAGCGAGCCGATCCGGCCATTCGGAGGGCCATGAGCGCATATGCAACTGCCGCAGCACCAGAAACGTGGGGAACTCTTTCGCTCCGGCGTATCGCCTGTCGTCGCGATACAGCACCGGCCGCTTGGTCACGAGCCGGTTGTAAAACCGATTATGGTGAGCGCAGATGTTCCGCACGTACGTCAGATGCTCGACCCACCCTTTGAGATAGTAAGGCTTGATGCCGAACGAGGCGGCGATCGCGCGTGACGCTTCCGCATCCTTCAAGTTCCCGTACAGCTTGGAGATCGTTCCGAGAGAGGCAACCTCGACCGTTGCCCAGATGGGCAGCATGCCGTCTTTCTCCATATGATGAGCTACGAAAGGATTCCTGTCGCGCAAAGCCCGGCGGATCTCGCGGTCCAGGCCCGCCATCGAGCCTCGGTATCGCTCCTCGCTTTTGAACAATCCGGCTTGACGAAGCGCGTTCGCCCCGTGCCTCACGGCGAGCTGCTGGGCGAATTGCGCGCGAAGCTTTATCTCGACCGGCTCGATGGCGGCGGCAACCCATTGCCGCACATCCGAGTCGATGTTCGCCACATCCCACACGTCCTGGAAGGACACGCCCCGCTTGAACCGGCCGTTCTCTTCGAGCGTAAGCCAGTAACCGCGCAACCGATAGTAATTGACGCAGGCCAGGCACGCGACGGCTCGTTCGCCATCGGGCACGGACAGTCCTTTGGCGCGCAGATGCGCCACTTGCTCGTCGAGGGTCAGAGCGGGTTTGCCCGAGAAAGGAAACGACCCCGCTTGGTCCGCTTCACCGTTTCCGGGAGAGGCGTGCGGGGTACTGTCGCTTTGCAGTGTAGCATAATGCGAAACGTCGTCAAACGCATTTCCGCTTTCACGGCCTTCTCCCGCCGAAACCGTCATGCGAACCGTCTCCCATCCCCGTCGTCCAGGAAACGGAACCCGATCAAGGGGACGATGCCTCGCCTTCCTGCGTCTTGCATTCGTTATGCATGCGTACACTTTACCATGAAGCGCATCCCCGTTCAACGGTCCGGCGACCGGCTTCCGCGCTTCCAAGAAGGGCCTCATCTCGCCAGCTCTTCTAGGAACTCGGCTACGGGGGCCAGGAGGTTGTCGCCTTCGTCCAGCTTGAAGTAGCGCAGCGGCAGCGACAGCTTGCGCTTGTCGGCCAGGTAGCGGCCGCCAGCACGGCGCAGACCCGTCATCTTGTCGCGGGGCACGTCGATGGGCTCCACCACCAGCTTGCCCGCCGTCACCGACACGGTCTTGATATGGTGCTCGTTGGCGTAGGCCTTGATGCGCGCCTTCTCCAACAGGTTCTTCGCCGCCTGCGGCATGTCGGGGCGCTTGTCGGCCAAGTCGGCACGCACGTCCTCCACGGCCTGCTCGGTGGCGGCCGAGGCTATCCTGCGATACCACAGCACGCGTTCGTCGGCGTCCGGCACGTACTCTTCGGGCAGGTAGGTGTGCCCCGGCACGTTCACCGTGATATCGCTGAGCGCGGGCGGCAGCGCGTCCATGGCCTTGAGGTCGCCTTCGCGCGTGGCGCTCACGGCCTGGTTCAGCATCTGCGCGAACAGGTCGAAGCCCACTGCGGACATGTTGCCCGACTGCTCGGCGCCCAGCAGGCTGCCCGCGCCGCGGATCTCCAGGTCACGCATGGCGATGCGCATGCCGCTGCCGAGATCGGTATGCTCGTTCAGCGCGGTCAGGCGCGCGGCCGCCTCCTCGGTGAGCTCCATGTGCTCGGGGAACATGAAGTAGGCGTACGCCTGCGTGCACGAACGGCCCACGCGGCCCTTCAGCTGGTACATCTGCGCCAATCCGTAGCGCTGCGAGTCCTCGATGATGAGCGTGTTCGTGTGCGGGTTGTCGATGCCGCTCTCGATGATGGTGGTGGCCACCAGCACGTCCAGCTCGCCGGCGCTGAAGTCCTCCATCACGCGCTCCAGCTGCTCCTTCGACATCTGCCCGTGCGCCACGCCCACGCGCGCCTCGCCCGCGGCCGCGGTGACGCGCCGCACCGCCTCCTCCATGGAGCGCACGCGGTTCGACACGTAGTACACCTGGCCGCCGCGCGCCAGCTCGCGCCTGATAGCGCCGCTCACCACGTCGGGATCCCACTCGCCCACGTGCACTTCCACGGGACGGCGCTCGTCGGGCGGCGTGAGGATGAGGCTCATGTCGCGCACGCCCGACAGCGACATCTGCATGGTGCGAGGGATGGGCGTGGCCGACAGCGTGAGCACGTCGATGGACTCGCGCAGGTTCTTCATCTGCTCCTTGTGGCCCACGCCGAAGCGCTGCTCCTCGTCGATGATGACCAGCCCCAGGTCGTGCGGGTTCACATCGCGCGACAGCAAACGGTGCGTGCCCACCAGCACGTCCACGTCACCTTCCTGGAAGCCCTTGAGGGCGGCGGCCTGCTGCGCGGGCGTGCGGAAGCGCGAGAGCACCTCCACGCGCACGCCGAACGGCTCGCAGCGCTCCTTGAAGTTGGTGTAGTGCTGCTGCGCGAGGATGGTGGTGGGGCACAGCACCATCACCTGCTTGGAGTCCTGCGTCGCCTTGAACGCGGCGCGCAGGGCCACCTCGGTCTTGCCGAAGCCCACGTCGCCGCAGACGAGGCGGTCCATGGGCTTCGCCGACTGCATGTCGGCCTTCACGTCCGCGATGGCGGCCAGCTGGTCGGGCGTCTCCTGGTAGGGGAACGCCTCCTCCATCTCGCGTTGGGCCGCGGTGTCGGGCCCGAAGCGGTAGCCTTGCACGGACGCGCGGCGCGCGTACACGTCCACCAGGTCGAACGCCAGCTTCTTCGTGGCCTTGCGCGCCTTGGCCAGCGCTCGCGACCAATCGGCCGTGTTCAGGCGCGTAAGGCGCGGGCTCGCGCCCTCCGGCCCCACGTAGCGCGTCACGCGGTCGAGCTGCTCCACCGGCACGTACAGCTTGTCGCCCTCGGAGTACTCCAGCAGCAGGTAGTCGCGCGCGGTGCCGTCCACGTCGCGGCGGACCAGCTCCTTGAAGTAGGCCACGCCGTGAGCGGCGTGCACCACGTAGTCGCCCGGCTGGTACGGGAAGGTGATCTCGGTGATGTCCACGTGGCGCGACGGCCGCGACGTGGACGCCCCCTGCGTGTCCGACAGGCTGACGATGGCCAGCTTCGCCTTCGGGATGATCATGCCCAGGGGGACGTCCACGTCCACCACGTTAACCACGCCCCGCCGCAGACGGCGCTTGGCGATACCTTCCAGTTCGTCGGCGTCCTCTTCCGCGTCCAGCGTCTCTTGGATCGGCAGACCGTGGTCGACGAACGCCAGCTTCATGTCCTGGCGCGCACGGAAGTTCGACGCGCTGAACACCACCGTGTAGTCGGTGTCCACGAGGCTGCGCAGCCGACCGAACAGCTTGTCGGGATGCCCCGCCACCTCCACGCGCTTCACCGGCAGCTCGTCGTCCACGTGCCCGCCCACGCGCATGATGGACACGTAGGTTGCGCGCTGCCCCTCGCCGAAGCTCACGGCCCCGGGCTCGGCGTACAGCCCGTCCACGGGGATGCTCGATCCCTTCGCGCGTCCCGCCGCGTCGTCGTAGGCGTGGCTCATGTCGTCGAACAGCGAGCGCGGCTCCAAAAGCACGCTCAGCGCGCCGGGGCGCACGTAATCGCCCAACGTGGACGTGGTCGCGTACAGGTACGGCAGCAGCATGTCGGAACCGTCGAAGCGCAGGCCGCCGTCCAGCTTCTCCAGCACGTCGCGCAGCACGGGGTTCGTCGCGGCCGGCCGCTCCAGCTTCTGGCGCGCGCGGGCGAGCCCCCGCTTGGAGCACGAGAACTCCACCACGGGGTAGATGCTCACGTCCGGCAGCGCCTGGATGGTCTGCCCGGTGGTGGGCACGATGCGGCGGATCTCCTCCAGCTCGTCGCCGAAGAAGTCCAGCCGCACCGGGTACACGAGGTTGCCGGGGAACACGTCGATCGTGCCGCCGCGCACGGCGAAGGTGCCGGGGCCGTCCAGCTCGCCGGTGTTCCGGTAGCCGCGCTCCTCCAGCGCATGGGCAAAATCCTCGAACTCGGTGACGCTCGCCGCCTGAGCGCCGGGCATGGCCGCCAGCTCGCGGCCCGCCGAAAGCGCCACCGGCACGTGCACGTCGGAGCCCGCCGGCGGCAGCGCGCGCACGAGCGCGCGGGCGCTGGCTACCACCACGACCTCGCGGCCGCTGGCCAGCGCGTGCACGGCCTCCATGCGCCGTGCCACCTGCGCAGGGTCGCTGGGCTTCGGCACGAAGGGGTAGTCGCTGCGCTCGGGGAAGCGCATGACGCGCTCGTCGCCCAGGTAGGCCGCCAGGCTGCGCGAGAACGCCACGGCCGCGTCCTCGCCCGCCACCACGACGAGCGTCGGCTGGGGCCTGTGCGCGAACCGCGCCGCCACGAGGAACGGGCGCGCCGACGAGGCCACGCCCAGCGTGCCGTCCTCGCCCGCGTCCAGCTTGCCCCAGAACGCGTCGAGGCAGCCCGATTTCTCCAGGGTGAACGTCAATGAATCGATGAGCATGGCGCGTCCTCTTCCGTATGCGAACAGCACGAAAAGCCGCGATCGGCGGCTTCATGCAAGGTTTCTGGTCGCCGTCTGCGCGCACGCGCGGACGGCGCTGCCGATTCTACCATCCGATAAGCTCTCGCGCGACGCCCGACAGCGCACCATGAAGGAGAAACCACAAGGGGACGGGGAACCGCCAGCGCTCAGCAGAACAATCGCGCTTCCTGGGCGCTACGCTCCAGATAATCGGTGTACTTGAGCAAAACCTGCGAGCGGTTCTCTATCCCCAGCTTCTTGTAAATGCTGTGGTTGTGCGCCTTCACCGTGCCCGCCGCGATGTACAGCTTGTTGCAGATGCCCTGGTTCGTCTCGCCCTCCATGAGCAGCTTCACGATCTCTCCCTCGCGGCCGCTCAGACCGTAAGCGTCGAGGAAACGCCGGAACGACATGTCGACGTTCGGCAGGTACGGCTGCTCCACCGTGTGCAGCAGCGTCCACGCGATATAGACGGCGCATCCGACGTAGATCGCCCAGCACGTTTCCACCAGAAGGTCGCGGTTCTCCCAGAACAGGACGGCCTCCACCCCCAGCACACGGCACGTCGCGTCGATCACGTGCAGCACCACCAGCGAGACGACCACCGCCTTCGGCCAAACGCCGTCCATCTTGGGAATCAGCCGCAGGAACACCCACGCGTACAGAAGGGGGTACACCGTGCCGAACACCGAGTAAGGCACGACGGGCGCGGCGACGCCGAGCGCCGTCGCGACGGCGCAAGCCGCGCCGAGCACGACCATCGATCGCTTCGACGGCATATCATCGTAAAAGCAACCGCTGATCATGCGGATGATGAAGGGGTAGCAGGCTATGAACAGGGCTTCCGCAGCCTGGTAGAACGTCGCGAACAGAGGATCGGGATGGCCTAGCGCCGTGAACACTTCTTTCATGAAATAGGTTCCGTTGTCCACGAACGAGCAGGCGAACAGGATCATGAGCCACCACGCCAGACGGCTGGACCGCGAACGGTGCAGCCAGAAGAACACGACCGCGAGAACGACGTACGTCGCCGCAAGGAGCATGTTGTACAGGAATACCGGATACGTCATCGGAACCACCCTCCGTCATTCGCGCTGGCGAAGACTCCCCTAAGCTCGCCAGGGTACGGCTCCGCCGCTCGAAGCGCAATACCAACCCGGGGTTATTTCGGGTATAGGAGCCGTTCGCCTCGTATAAACGCAAATAGGACTTCCGGACAGGGCGAATCCGCCTGTATACCTGCATCAGGAAGCGGCTGGAACGCGGTCGACACGACCCGCCGCACGAGGAAGGGAGCAGCACGCCATGGATACGAACCAACCATCGAACACGTTGTCCCGTAGGAAGTTCGTCAAAATCGGCGCGACAGGAGCGGCCACGCTCTTCATCTTGCCGGCGCTTTCGGGCTGCGGAAGCGAAAACGGCGAAGCGCAAACGGACGAGGCGGAGGGAGGCGCCGGCGCCCAGCAGAAAACGGCCACCCTCGCGTTTCGCGGCGGCACGATCCAAACCATGACGTCCGAGAACGACGTCGCCGAAGCCTTGGCCGTCGACGGCAACGAGATCGTCTACGTCGGCGACGAGGCGGGGCTCGAAGCCTTCGTGGGAAGCGGCACGAAGGTGATCGACCTCGAGGGCGGCATGGTGGTACCCGGCTTCATGGACGGTCACATCCACGCCCCGGGAGACTGGGTCACCAAGCTCTACGACATATACCTCGGCGACGCGACCACCGTCGACGAGTACGTGAAGATCATCTCCGACTTCGTCGCGGCGCATCCCGAGCGCGAGGCGTACACGGGCAACCCGTTCATGGTGAACGCGTTCCAGCTGGAGGACGGCAGCAACCCCGGGCCGAACAAGAAGCTGCTCGACGAGATCTGCCCCGACAAGCCCATCCTGCTTTTGGACGTCTCGCATCACTCCGCCTGGGTCAACAGCAAGGCGCTCGAGATGGCGAACATCACGCGCGACACGCCCGACCCGCTCGGCGGCATCATCACGAGGGACGAGGATGGCGAGCCCACCGGGTACCTCATCGACGGCGCCGCCACCGAAGTGTCCGCCCTCGTCGTGTCCGAGCACACCGACGAAGAGTACGAGCAGGCCATCGCGAAGTACCAGGAGGACGCGTCGCGCTTCGGCCTGACCGGCATCACGAACCTCTCCGCCGTGGACGCCCGCTTCTTCTCCGAGCTGGAAAAGGCCGGCGAGCTCAACCTGCGCATGAGGATCCTGCCCACCATCATCCCCGGCACCGATCCGAGCGAAGCGGTCAAAACGGTGAAGGGCCTTGCACGCTACGACAGCGAGATGATATCCACCGGCACCGCGAAGATGTTCTCCGACGGCGTCACCGAAGGCGGCAGCGCCGTCATGCTGGAACCGTACAACGAAGCCGCCGGCAAGGGATCGGACTGGTACGGCGAATCCGAATGGGATCAGCAGGAGTTCGACGCCATGGTGGCCGCCCTCGACAAGGCGGGCGTGCAGGTGCACGTCCACGCCATCGGCGACGGCGCCGTCCGCAACACGCTGAACGCCTTCGAGAACGCGATCAAGGAGAACGGCGAGCGCGCCGACCGCCGCTACACCATGACCCATGTGTGCGCCGTGGCCGACGAGGACATCAAGAGGATCGCCGACCTCGAGGTCATCAGCGCGCTGCAGTTCCTGTGGATGTACCGCGACCCGCTGTGCGAGCTCGAGATCGCCTACATCGGCGAAGAGCGCGCGATGGCCATGTACCCGGTCAAGAACATGCTGGAAGCCGGCTGCATCGTGAGCGGCGCCAGCGACGGCCCGGTCACCCCGTTCGCGCCCCTGGAGGAGATCGAGGTCGCCGTCACGCGCAACAGCCCCTATCCCGGCGAAGAGGACACCGATATGCATCGCTGGCCCGAGCAGGCCATCACGCCGTACCAGGCCCTGGAAGCCTACACGAAGAACGTCGCGTTCGAGAACTTCATGGAGGACCTCGTGGGAACCATCGAGGTCGGGAAGAAGGCCGACCTCGCGGTGCTCGACCAGAACATCCTGACCTGCGACCCGAAGAAGATCTCCGACAGCACCGTGCGCTACACGATCTCCGACGGCCGCATCGTGTACGAGGGCTAGCCCCACGACGCCGACGGCAAGAGCGGTACCAGCAATCGGACGGCGAACGGCAATCGCGGCGCGCATCCGCCGTTCGCCGTCCTCGAAAGCGGGACACGGACGAAGAACTTCATTATACTGGGAGGAGTTTCGCTAAAACCGCATCCCGAGGAGATCCTATGCCACGCGAGACCATGACCGCCAAACGCCAGCGCGCCCTCGCGGTGGCGGAGCGCATGAACGAGCATTACCCCGCCGCCGAGTGCGCGCTGCACTACTGGGGCGACCCGTTCCGCTTGACCATCGCCGTACTGCTGAGCGCCCAAACCACCGACAAAGGCGTGAACAAGGTCACGCCCGCGCTGTGGGAGCGCTACCCCACGCCCGCGGACCTCGCAGCGGCCGATGCCCGCGACGTTGAAGGCATCATCCGCACCATCGGCTTCTTCCATACGAAGGCGGCGAACGTCATCAAGTGCGCTCAGATGGTAGTGGCCGACTACGGCGGCGAGATCCCGCGCGACATAGACGAGCTGCAGAAGCTGCCGGGCGTGGGGCGCAAGACGGCGAACGTCGTGCTCAACGAGGCGTTCGGCATCGTGGAGGGCATCGCGGTGGACACGCACGTGTTCCGCATCGCGCATCGGTTGAAGTTCGCCGGCCCCTCGGCCGACACGCCAGCGAAGACCGAGGCCGCCCTGCTCAAGCTGTACCCGCGCGAATACTGGGGTCCCATCAACCATCAATGGGTGCTGTTCGGCCGCGAAACGTGCATCGCCCGCAACCCGAAGTGCGCGACGTGCTTCCTGTGCGACCTCTGCCCCAGCTGCGGAAAGGCGTAAGAAGAAAAAACTTGGATTAGAGTTCGCTCCAAGAAGCAGTACGGAAGCGTGCTGCATGCGAACGCGAAGGACTATCGCGAGAGGGGTTTGTATGCGCTACCGCGAACTGGGCAGGACGGGGCTCGAAATCAGCGAGATCGGCTTCGGAGCTGAATGGATGGAGAAGAAATCGGCCGCCGAGGTGCGCGCCGTGGTCGAGCGCTGCGAGGAAGCGGGCATCAACATCCTCGACTGCTGGATGGCGGGACCCGAGGTGCGCAGCAACCTCGGAGCTGCGTTGGCCGGCACGCGCGACCGCTGGATCATCCAGGGCCACATCGGCTCCACCTGGCAAGACGGCCAGTACGTGCGCACGCGCGACATGAATCTCGTGCGTCCCGCGTTCGAGGACCTGCTCGCGCGCCTCGGCACCGACCACGTGGAGCTGGGCATGATCCACTACGTCGACGACATCAACGAGTACGAGGGCATCATGGCCGGGGAGTTCATCGAATACGTGCGCGCGCTCAAAGCCGCCGACGTCATCGGGCACATCGGGCTGTCCACCCACGCGCCCGAGGTGGCGAAGCGAGCTGCGCTGTCCGGCGAGATCGAAGCCGTCATGTTCAGCGTGAACCCCGCCTTCGACCTCCTGCCGGCCACGGCCAGCCTCGACGACGCATTCACCTTCGCCTACGACGACGCGCTCGAAGGCATGGATCCCACCCGCGCCGAGCTGTACGCGCTGTGCGAACGCGAGGGCGTGGGCCTTACGGTGATGAAGGGGTATGCCGGCGGGCGTCTGTTCAGCGCCGAGGCGTCTCCGTTCGGCGTGGCGATGACGCCCGTGCAGTGCATCCATTACGCGCTCACCCGCCCCGCCGCGGCTAGCATCCTGGCGGGCTTCGACGAGCCGGCGCACGTCGACGACGCCGTGGCCTACGAAACGGCGACCGAAGCGCAGAAGGACTACGCGAGCGTGCTGGCGGGAGCGCCGAAGCACGCCTACTTCGGCCAGTGCACCTACTGCGGCCACTGCGCGCCCTGCACGGCCGGAATCGATATCGCCGCCGTCAACAAGTTCTACGACCTGGCTGTCATGCAGGACGAGATGCCCGCCTCGATCCGCGAGCACTACCGAGCACTTAACGCGACCGCCGACGATTGCACGGCCTGCGCCGCCTGCGAGCCGCGCTGCCCCTTCGGCGTGCCGATAGCCGAGCGCATGGAGAAGGCGGCCGCGCTGTTCGCATAACGCGTCGGCGCTGCCGCGCTGCCGCAGAGGCCGCGGCCCGCGGGAGCGCGCTGCCGCCCGAAGCGGACGCTTTCTCCGCAGAATCGGCCGTTCCGAGCGGCAGCGCGTCAGCCGCTACCCGTAGCTGGTCGGAGCCGGGCTCCCGTTCCCACGAGCGCCGCTTCGGCGTTTGTGCGCAAATCGCACCCCATGACAAATTCCGAGCGCGCTTCCGCCTGGGGGATTGCGTGATCGCCTCCATAAGCCCAGATGGCGGAAAACCCTGCGGTTCCGACGACACGAATTCGGACGGCCAAATTGGCATGGGAGGCATGTTGCGTCCAAACCGGGCATTCCTTCGCAACCAAGACGAGCGTGTCGGCTCGTCGAGCTCCGTCACGAACGGCGGTCGATCGCACCGAAGGAGCACGTCTCCCGGCACAGCCCGCAGCGCAGGCAATGCTCCTGGACGATGGCATACGGCGGCCCCTCCTCGATGCAGGCTTCGGGACACGCGTCGGCGCAAGCGCCGCATTCCTGGCAGCGGTCCGTGATGACGAACCCTTCGACGGCTGCGCGCAGCGATCCCAAGGCGAACGGCACGCGCACGATGGGCTTGCCGCTGAGATCGAAGTACTCGCCTTGCGCATCCTGCAGGTAGAACGGTTCCAGCACGTAGCGGGAATCGCCCGGGTACAGCTCGCGCATGGAGGGGTTCAGCTCGAAGATGCGGTCGATCAGGCGATGCCGTTCGGCCTCGTCGTCGGGACGCTCCACCGCCCCGCGCAGCCGGCAGGTGCGGAAATCCTGCGACTGCCCCACGATGGCCACGTAGCGCGTGCGCATGATGTCGGCGCAGAACGCCTTGCCGCGGGCGGCCACGAAGTACAGACGCCCGTCCTCCACCATCATCACGTCGATGACGCGCACCGCGGGCAGGCCCTCCTCGTCCACCGTGGCGAACGCCGCATCGCGCACCTCGCGCAGAAACAGCAGGCAGTACGCCGCATCGATGTCCTCGAGCTCAAGCGCCTCGTCCATGTCCGTCCTCCTTTTTCAAAGCGTGTTCGAAATTGTCGCGCACGGTGCCCAGGACCCTGCGCGCCGTTTCCATATCCGTAGGGTCGATGCCGAGCCCCTGCACCACGCTCAGCTCCTTCGACACCGCTTCGAACTCCCCGCGCAGCCCACGACCCCGCTCGGTCAGCGACACGATGGTGGCGCGACGATCCTCCACGCCTTTCTCGGTGCGTACGTATCCAGCGGCGGCGAGCTTCTTCACGAGCGCCGTCACCGTGGACGGATCGCGCCCGATGGCGCGCGCCAGCTCCTGCATGGGTTGCTCGCCGCAGGCGAACAACTGCATGAGGATGTCGCCGTGCGACGGCGCAATGCCGTCGAGGCCGCGTTCCTTCAGCTTGATCGCAATGAAGCGGTTCGCCTGTGCGAGCGTTCTCGACAGCTGGTTCACCAGATCGTCCATCCGCACCCCTTTCCTTCCGTCGATGCGAGCATTATACTTGGATATCAAAGTATTTCGCAAGGAAGGAGCCGAACCGTGGCCTGCGATCCCGCCGAGCTGCCCGCCTGCCCCGTCGAAACCACCGCCCAGCTCATCGGCAGCAAATGGCGGCTGCTCATCATGCGCGATCTACTGGACGGCACGAAGCGCTTCGGCGAGCTGAAGCGCTCGCTCGGCTCCATCTCGCAGAAGGTGCTTACCAGCAACCTGCGCGAGATGGAGGAGCGCGGCCTGGTCGAGCGCCGGGTCTACCCCGAAGTGCCGCCCCGCGTGGAGTACTCTCTCACGGAGGCGGGCGCCAGCCTGCGACCCGTCATCGACGCCATGCGGACATGGGGCGTCGATTACCAGCAACGCGCAGCGCAGACGCGAAAATAGCCTAGGCGAAGAAGAACCCGCTCGTCATCTCGAGGTAGTTGTCGCCCGCGTACCCCGGATTGCGCTTGCGAACGGCTTCCTTGAACTCCTCGGCCGATGCGCATACCGCCGCGACGTCCTTGAGTTCGCGCAGATAGTCGATCTTCGCCTGCACGTCCTTGAGATCCTCGGGCGTGTAATGCGAGGTCAGGACAAGGTCGAATCCTCGATCGAGGTAACCTTCCAGCTGGGCGATCAGCGCGTCTGCATGTCCTGCGCCCGCCACGATGGAGTGGCAGTCGTGCCCCAGCATGTGCGTGTACGCGACGTTGAGGTCGGGCAGCTCGAGGTCGAAAGCCTCCGCGTTGCGTACGATGCGCAGGTGCACGCCCGCAAGCTCGAACTCGTCACTTTCGATGACGTTCGTCACCGTGGCGATGGAAGCGTCGAACGCTTCGCCGAAAGCTTCGGCGAAGCCGTCGATGAGCGCCCGGCCGCCGCCGACATGACCGTACGCGTCAGCCTCCTTCGTAGCGTATACCGGCGTGCCGCCCAGGAAACTAGCCCCAGCCATGTGGTAGGCGGCCACGATGCCTTCGATTGCGATGCCGAGCCGCGCTACGTACTCCTCAAGCGCGCGTATGCTGTCGAAAAAGCACGGGTACTCGATGACGAAGCCCCGTCCATCCTTCTCGACCTCGAACACCTCGTCGTCGATCGGGTCGCCCGTGCGGTACGCGTGCAGCTTCACGTTTCCGAAATCGTACACGTCCACCAACCCGGTCTCTAGCTCCACCTGCGTGCATGCGGTTTTCTCCACGTCTTGCTCCTTTGCTTCGCGCGACTTTCCTGCCGCTTCCGTTTCAAACAAGAAGAACGATACCCGTAGCGCAGCACAACCGAAAGTAGGCACAATATCGTGCCCTAGGCACCTCGCGGTAACGAAGAGCTTCGCCGCTCGCCGAGGCGGGATGCGCGCACGCTTCCCGCGAAGTGGTACAATGAAAGCGCTGATTCTGCGACGTCACCGCGACGCGACTGAACCGCGCCTACCGTTCCCACCCATCATCGGAGGTTGCCATGTACGCATGCGGAGATACGGTCGTCTACCGTCATCATGTCTGCGAAGTTGCCGCCCTGCGCGAGAACTACTTCGAAGGCAAGGACTACCTCGAGCTGCGCGCGCTGTTCGAGAACTCGCTCAAGCTGTTCGTTGCCGTGGACGAGGCCACGCCCGACAACCTGCGCCCGGTCATGTCGAAACGCAAGGCGCTCGCCCTGATAGACTCCATCGTGGACGCCGACACCATCGACGAGAACGCCCTCAAGCCCGACGCGCCCACGCCCACCCTGCTGGAGCGCCGCATGAAGGAAGAATACGACAAGCGCCTCAGGACGTTCGCGCCCGAGGATCTGATTCCCATCATGAAGTCCGTCCACGAGCGCAGCGTGCGGCGCGTCGATTCGGGCCGCCGCATCACCGCCACGGACAAGAAGTACTTCGACCTGGCGGAAGGCCTGCTGTGCGACGAGCTTGCGGTGTCGCTGGCCGTCCCGCGCGAGAACGTGAAGGACGTGCTCGTCGAACGCGTGAAGCAAGCCGAGGCGCTCCGGCGTTGACGGGCTGCCAGAGGCCCCCGCTACGCCGGGAGACGCGACTCTACGGAGCGTTCATTGCGCCGGCCGCGGCGCGCGCGTATCGTGAACGCCGTCCGAAAAACCAGGGAGGAACGCCATGGACGCCAGAAACACCGGCACGCTCATCCGCGCGCTTCGCGAGGAGCGCGGGCTCACCCAGCGCCAGCTCGCCGACGCGCTCGGCGTCACCGACAAGGCCGTGTCCAAGTGGGAGCGCGGAGGCGGCTGCCCCGACGTCGAGCTTTTGCCCGGCCTGTCCGAACGCTTGGGAACTCCCGTGGAAACGCTGCTCGACGGCCGCCTGGCCGTCGATGCCCGAACGGGAGGAACCATGAAACGCACCGCATTCCGCGTCTGCCCCGCCTGCGGCAACGTGATCGTCACCACCGGCGACGCCGAAGTGTCCTGCTGCGGCAGGAAGCTGCCCCCGCTCGTCGCCTTGCCAGCCGACGAGGCGCACGCCGTGCACGTCGAGCCGATCGAGGGCGACTGGTACGTCACCTTCGACCACGAGATGAACAAGCAGCACCACCTCGGCTTCGTCGCCGTCGTGGGCTTCGACCGCATGGCCGTCGAAAAACTCTACCCCGAGCAGGGCGCCGAAGCGCGCCTGCCCCGCCTCGCCGGCGCGAAGCTCTACACGTACTGCACGGCCCACGGCCTCATGCGGCACGAACCCGCGCGCCGCTAGCGCGCGGGACGCATCACCACCGCGCATGCCGTCTGCACGAGGCCGATCACCAGGTAGATCACCGAGACCGGATTCGGCAGGTACACGAGCTCGAACACGCACCAGACGATGAGCAGCGCGCCGGCCAGCAGCGCCCACGAACGCGCGCGCCCATCGCTGCGCGCGAACAGCACAGCGGCCACGAGGTTTGCCACCCCGTTCACGAGCGCAAGGGCAAGCCCCGGCCAGAACAGATCGGCCGTCATATACGCAGGCAGCGGCATCCGCTGAATCAAGGGCACCATGAGGTCGAAGAAGCCGAAGAGCTCGCCGAACGCGGGCGGCAGGATGCCCGCAGCGCCCGCCATCATGAAGCCGCCGCACACCACCGCGCACACCCCGTTGAACACGCAGATGACACGCACGATGCG